>Ga0102589_1003574_pt1 | contig 15970 bp, 19 predicted proteins | sample AraplaMF_Col_mLB_FD_76858 | JGI IMG/M metagenome (GOLD analysis project Ga0102589, IMG submission 76858) | Arabidopsis root microbial communities from the University of North Carolina, USA - plate scrape MF_Col_mLB | ecosystem: Host-associated > Plants > Roots > Endosphere | place: USA... | reverse complement strand
TGGAGGATTTGGTGTCCGTGTTGCCGTCGGCCATCGAAGCTGCCTGCCTTGAGGATGCATGTCCTGGAGAATGAAATGACGACAAGAAAGCCGCTTGGGCTGCCATCCCTGAAATTGATCTCGATAGCCGCCGTTGCAGGCATCATTGCCGGTGCGGCAGCGGTTTACATTAAGGAGACGGGGTCTGGCAATGGCGGCGGCGAAACGGCGTCCGGCCAATGTGCTGCCGCGAAGGATCTGGCGCAGAAGATCACGCCCCTCGCCAAAGGCCAGGTTGCCGCGATGGTTGCCGCCAACGAGCCGCGCAAGCTGACCACGGTTGCCTTCAACGATGCCGACAACAAGCCGGTGACGCTGGACAGCTTTGCGGGCAAGACCGTGCTTCTCAATCTCTGGGCAACATGGTGCGTGCCCTGCCGCGAAGAGATGCCGGCGCTGAATGCGCTGGAGAAGGACATGGGCAGCGACAAATTCCAGGTCGTCGCCGTCAATATCGATACGGGCGATGACGAGAAGCCGAAGGCGTTTCTCACCGAAACCGGCGTCGATTCCCTGAAGCTTTATCGCGACAACACGATCGGCGTGTTCAACAATCTGAAGAAGGAAGGCCTGGCCTTCGGCCTGCCGGTCACGTTGTTGCTCGACGACAAGGGGTGCCTGATCTCGGCGATGAATGGCCCGGCTGCCTGGGACAGCGAGGACGCGAAAGCGCTGATCAAGGGTGCGATCGGCCTGTAAGGCCGGTCAGCGGGTCGGAACCGGAACCTCGCCGCGATAATCGTAGAAGCCGCGGCCGGATTTGCGGCCGAGCCAGCCTGCTTCTACATATTTCACCAATAGCGGGCAGGGGCGGTACTTCGAATCCGCCAGGCCGTCATGCAGGACCTGCATGATCGACAAGCAGGTGTCGAGGCCGATGAAATCGGCGAGTTGCAGCGGGCCCATCGGATGGTTGGCGCCGAGCTTCATGGCGGTGTCGATCGCATCGACGGTGCCGACGCCTTCGTAAAGCGTATAGATCGCTTCGTTGATCATCGGCAGCAGGATGCGATTGACGATGAAGGCCGGGAAGTCTTCGGCGACCGTGACCGTTTTCTCCAGAGAGGCCACGAAGGCCTTGGCGGTCGCAAAGGTCGTCTCGTCGGTGGCGATGCCGCGCACCAGTTCCACGAGCTTCATAACCGGAACCGGGTTCATGAAATGGATGCCCATGAAATGCTCGGGGCGGTCGGTCGCCGACGCAAGACGGGTAATCGAAAGCGAAGAGGTGTTGGTGGCAAGAAGCGCTTCCGGCTTCAGGACAGGACAGACCTGCGCGTAGATCTTGCGCTTGACTGCCTCTTCCTCGGTCGCAGCCTCGATGACGAGATCGGAAGGGGCGAGGTCGTTGAGATTGGCGGAGCCGGAAATCAGTGCGAGGACCGCCTTGCGCTCCTCGTCGGTCATCTTGCCGCTGGTGACCTGACGAGCCAGGTTTCCATTGATGGTTGCCAGGCCCGATTCGATGCGCTCCTGGCTGAGGTCGTAGATATGGACCTTGTAGCCTGCGGCAGCCGAAACATGCGCGATGCCGCAACCCATCTGGCCCGCACCGACAATACCGATCGTCTTCAACACCGCGCTCATCTCCAAACCCCCGCAGCAGTCACCCCCGAAAGCGCTGCCGTATTTTCTAATGAAATTGCCGGGCAAATGGATCGCCCGGCAGCAGTAGTAACGCCATAAGAGATAATTTTCCAGTCATTCGCAAGTGCGAAAAACCGGCAATCTGCCTGCTCAGAGAGCTTTCTGCAGCTCGGGCAGCACGTCGAAGAGATCGCCGACGAGGCCGTAATCGGCGACCTGGAAGATCGGCGCTTCCTCGTCCTTGTTGATGGCAACGATAACCTTCGAATCCTTCATGCCGGCGAGGTGCTGGATCGCACCCGAGATGCCGCAGGCGATGTAGAGCTGCGGAGCGACGACCTTGCCGGTCTGCCCGACCTGCCAGTCGTTCGGAGCGTAGCCTGCGTCGACGGCCGCGCGCGAGGCGCCGACGGCAGCACCGAGCTTGTCGGCAACCGGCAGGATGACTTCCTGAAACTTCTCGGCAGAGCCGAGCGCGCGGCCGCCGGAGATGATGATCTTGGCGGAGGTCAGTTCCGGAAGGTCGGAGGTCGAAAGCGCATCCTTGACGAAGGTCGAGAGACCGGGGTCGGAGACGGCCGGAATGGCATCGACCGAAGCCGAACCGCCTTCTCCCGCGGCAGCGAAGGAGGCGGTTCGGACGGTGATGACCTTCTTGGCGTCGGTTGCCTGAACGGTCTGGATGGCGTTGCCAGCATAGATCGGGCGCTTGAAGGTGTCGCCGGAGACGACTTCGATGATTTCGGAAATCTGCGCGACATCCAGCAGAGCGGCAACGCGCGGGAGCACGTTCTTGCCGGTCGAGGTCGCGGCCGCGATGATCGTGTCGTAGCTGCCTGCCAGCGAAACGATCAGGTCGGAGAGCGGCTCGGCCAGATTGTTGGCGAGCTCGTCGCTTTCGGCGAGCAGAACCTTGGAGACGCCCGCAAGCTTTGCAGCCGCATCGGCAGCAGCCTTGGCGCCCTTGCCGGCGACGAGCACATGAACGTCGCCGCCGATCTTGGAAGCGGCCGTCAGTGCCTTTCCGGTCTGGTCGGAAAGGGTTGCGTTGTCGTGGTCAGCCAGAAGAAGAATGGCCATGGTCGTAAATCCTTTCTCGAACCTTAGAGGACGCCGGCTTCGGTCTTGAGCTTTTCGACGAGCTCGGCGACCGACTTGACCTTGACGCCTGCCTTGCGGCCGGAGGGCTCTTCGGTCTTCAGCACCTTGAGGCGCGGCTCTGTGGAGACGCCGAAATCAGCCGGACTCTTCTTGTCGAGCGGCTTTTTCTTCGCCTTCATGATGTTCGGCAGCGAGGCATAACGCGGCTCGTTGAGGCGAAGGTCGGTGGTGACGACAGCCGGGAGCTTGACATCGATCGTCTGCAGGCCGCCATCGACTTCGCGGGTCACGGTTGCCTTGCCGTCGCCGATCTCGATCTTCGAGGCGAAGGTTGCCTGGGCGGTGCCGAGGAGGGCGGCGAGCATCTGGCCGGTCTGGTTCGAATCGTCATCGATTGCCTGCTTGCCGACGATGATCAGGCCGGGCTTTTCAGCGTCGGCAACACCCTTCAGAATTTTGGCGACGGCGAGCGGCTCGACGGCATCGTCGGTTTCGACGAGAACGGCGCGGTCGGCACCCATGGCGAGCGCGGTGCGCAGCGTTTCCTCAGCCTTTGCCGGACCGATCGAGACGACGACCACTTCCTCAGCCTTGCCGGCTTCCTTCAGGCGCAGAGCCTCTTCGACCGAGATCTCATCGAACGGGTTCATCGACATCTTGACGTTGGCGAGCTCAACACCCGTACCGTCAGGCTTGACGCGGATCTTCACGTTGTAATCAACCACCCGCTTCACTGGGACGAGAATTTTCATGGGGTCCTTCCTTCAACTCTTTCGCCAAGAAAATGCGCGCTTCGGCGCTGCTCCGATTGTCGAATGGCGACATGGATACGCGTTTTTCCTCCAAACACAACGCTTGCCAGTCGCAGACAGACAAATTGCAGAAGGGAAATATATTACGTTTACGTGAACGTCAATGTTGCGGCTGTGGCCTCAGGAGGTGCCGTCTTCAGTCGCAACCGCGCGGCGGATTGCCGGCGTGCTGCGAACGGCGCGAGGCGTGACGATCTCCCGGTCGAAAAGCGGAACGCCGCGCCGCCTGAAGAAGACGATCAGCACGGCGCCGGCAATGATGCCGCCGACATGGGCACCCCAGGAGACATCGCCGTCGCGGTTGATGACCAGCATGAAGAACTGCTGACCGATCCAGAGCAGCAGCGGAATGAATGCCGGAAGCGGCAACGGCACGCGGAAGAAGACGAGAACCCAGACCTTCACCCGCGGATGCAGGACGACATAGGCTGCGACGACGCCGGATATGGCGCCGGACGCGCCGATCAAAGGCGCCTGGGATTCGGTGGCCAGCAGGCCGTGGCAAAGCGCGCCGAAGGCAGCGCAGGCAAGATAGAAGATCAAGAATCGGAGATGCCCCATCGCATCCTCGACATTGTCGCCGAAGACCCAGAGGAAGATCATGTTGCCTGCCAGATGCCAGAAGCCACCGTGTAGAAAGGCGTAGCTGATATAGGTCAGCGGCTCCGGAACGAGCTCCAGTTCAGGCGGCAGGACCGCATGATCGAAGGCGACGGCGGGGATATAGCCGAGGCCGACAGTCGCCGTCTTGGCAAGTTCGGGTGCGGCAAATCCCGTGAACAGCCAGATCGCGACATTGGCGGCAATCAGCCCAAGCGTTACCCACTGAACCTTGATGTGCTTCAGCGTGTTGGCATCATGCAGCGGAATGAACATGGAAGGCCGCCCCCGGCTATCGTCGATGCCGGACCCTACCTGTTTTTTCCGGGAACCCAAAGCACATCTGCGCGGCCCCGGTCATTGGCATGGCGGGCGGCGACGAAGAGGAAGTCCGAGAGGCGGTTCACATATTTCAGCGCCTCGGCGCCGACGATCTCGTCTTCGCTGCGCGAGAGCGCCACCATCAGCCGCTCGGCGCGCCGCGAGATGGTGCGTGCGAGATGGAGATGCGCCGCGGCCGGCGAGCCAGCAGGGAGAACGAAGGACTTCAGTGGCTCAAGATCGGCATTCAGCCTGTCAATATCGCCTTCCAGACGGACGACCTGCGCGGCGACGATGCGTAGCGGTTCGTAGTCGATTGGCTTGCCGGTATCGGGCGTTGCGAGATCGGCGCCGAGATCGAAGAGGTCGTTCTGGATGAGCATCAGCATCCGGTCGAGCTCGGGCATATCAGTTGTATGCAACCTGACGATGCCGATCGCAGAGTTGGTTTCGTCGATCGTGCCATAGGCTTCGACGCGCAGATCGTGTTTCTGCCGCCGTGGGCCGGAAACGAGTGCGGTCGTGCCGTCGTCACCTGTCTTTGTGTAAATCTTGTTGAGCTTGACCAATCGATCCCCCGGTTCTCAATGCATCAGGTCGGGCGGCCGCCGCCGGTCAGCCACAGCGTCAGCATGATCAGGATGACGGCGATCGCCTGCAGCAGCACGCGCAGCTGCATCAGCTTGTTCGACAGGTTGGAATCGCCACCCTTCATCATGTTGAAGAGGCCGCGGATCAGCACCAGGGCGACGAGGCCCATGACGATGATGGCGAGAATGTAAGTGGCCGTGGACATGGCATTCGGCTTTCTTGGTCAGTCGGTCCAGCGCATCAGGCGGTAGAAGAGATCTGCAGGCAGCAGCCTCTTCAGCATCAAGCCCTGCTTTGCCGGAACCGTTACAGGATAATGTGGCTTCGGATTCTTCGAGTTCAATGCGTGTTTGAGCACCGCATAAACCGCATCCGGTTGTAGTTTATGTCGGCTGACCGGGCCGCTGCCGTCAAGCCGGGCGAGCTGGCGGCGATAATCTGCCGCATGCACGGAGCCTCGGATATCGATGTGCTCATTGATCTTGGCAAGCGCATTTGCGGTGAATCGGGAGGCGATCGGCCCCGGTTCGATGAGGCTCACGTGGATGCCGCTGCCCTGCAGCTCCATCCTGAGGGTAACGCTGAGGCCTTCGAGCGCGAATTTCGACGCGGTATAGGCGCCCCGGTAGCGATAAGGGACGAGGCCGAGGATCGACGAGCATTGCACGATGCGGCCGCTTCCACGCCTACGCATCAGCGGCAGGACGTGGCGCGTCAGCTCGTGCCAGCCGAAGAAATTCGTCTCGAACTGTTCGCGCAACACGTCAGTCGTCAGGTCCTCGACGGCGCCGGGCTGGCCGTAGGCGCCGTTGTTGAAGAGCGCGTCGATCCGTCCGCCTGAGAGAGTTTCGGCCTCGCACATGAAATCGGCAATGGAATCGCCATTGGCATAATCCATGCGAAAGGCTTCGATGCCGTCGGCCTCGAGCGATCCGAGGTCTTCCTGTTTGCGTACAGTGGCGAAGACCCTCCAGCCATCAGCCTTGAGGGCGCGTGCGCAATAGGCACCGATACCGGACGAGCATCCGGTAACGATGATTGTGCGCGGCTGGGCCATTCAATGATTCCTGTACAAACTGGGACTCGTTTCCCATATTCGCACCGAGGTTACAATCGTCAGAGCCGGAGATGGGATGCCGAAGATACTGCGTATGCTCTATGAGGTGATCTATGACGCGATCTGCCATCTCATCGAGGACGACGGTTTCGCCATGGCGAGCCACGTGGCGCTGTCGACGCTGCTTGCAGTCTTCCCCTTTTTGATCTTCGGAACGGCGCTTGCGAACTTCCTCGGTGCCGATCAGTTTTCGATGACGGCGATCCACATCATCTTCGATACCTGGCCGGAAGCGATCGCCAAACCGCTTGCCGATCAGGTGGTGCAGGTTCTGACCATCCCGCGCGGTGGGCTGCTGACGATCTCGGTGCTGGCGGCCGCCTATTTCGCCTCGAACGGCGTCGAGGCTTTGCGCATTTCGCTCAATCGCGCCTACCGTGTTCCGGAGACACGGCCGTGGTATTTCACTCGTCTTGCCAGTCTCGGATACGTGCTCGTTGCCGTGATCATCTTCGCGGCAATCAGTATTCTGCTCGTAGCCGTTCCGGTCGGGCTCAACTACGCACGGGAATGGCTGCTGCATAACGATACGTTCGAGTGGGTGCCCGATACGATCCGGCAGTGGCTGCCTCTGATCGTCGATACGCTGGAGATCGTCTTCAGCTGGCGTATCTACGGAACGCTGGTGATGCTGACGCTGGGGCTGCTCGTCGTCCATCTCTGGCTTCCGGCCGGGCGCCGCAAGGTCTTCGATGTCATCCCTGGGGTGCTGCTCACGCTGCTGCTCTGGCTAGCGGGGGCGCTGGTCTTTGCCTATTACCTCGCCACTTTCGCCAATTACACCGCGACCTATGCAGGTCTTGCCTCGGTGATGGTGGTGCTGATCTTCCTCTATATGGTCGGCGTGATCTTCATCATCGGTGCGGAGCTCAATGCGGCGCTGCTGAAATTCCGGGTGCGGGCGATCTTCAAGCGCAACTTCCTGAGCGGCAATGGCCACAAGCGATCAGAGACCGACAAGCTGCCTGACGCCGGCCGCTGAAAGCCCCTTGGCCCGCAGTTCCGCCAGCCCGGTATCGCCCTCGCTCTTGGAGAGCTTTCGGCCTGACGCATCAGCGATGAGCCGGTGGTGATGGTAGATCGGAGCGGGAAGCCCGAGCAGGGACTGCAATAGCCGGTGGACCGAGGTCGCATGGAAAAGGTCCATGCCGCGCACGACATGCGTGATACCCTGCAGGGCGTCGTCGAGGACGACCGAGAGGTGGTAGCTCGAAGGCGCATCGGAGCGTGACAGGATCACGTCTCCCCATGCCGCCGGATCGGCATCGATCGTCCCGGTCTCGCCATCGCCGGTTTCAGTCCAAACAAGCTTTTCGCCAACCTCGTCCAGCGCACGTCTGGTATCGAGGCGCCAGGCATGTTTCGCACCCGATCCTAGCCGTTCCTCGCGTTCGGCCCGCGTCAGTCCTCGGTCACGGGTGGGATAGTGCGGAGAGCCGTCGGGGTCGCGCGGCCAGCTGCCGCCGGTAGCCTCGAATGCGGCAACTTCCGCCTTCACCTCGCCGCGGGTCATGAAGGACGGATAGACGAGGCCGCGCTCGATCAGCGTCTGAAGGGCTGTCTGGTATTCGCCGAAGTGATCGGACTGGCGGCGGGCCAGCTTTTCCCAGTAGATTTCAAGCCATTCCATATCCCGGAAGATGCCGGTCTCGAAATCGGGTGTGCAGCGCGTCAGGTCGATGTCTTCTATGCGCAGCAGCAACCGGCCGCCGAAAGCCTTCGCCATGTCCTGATTGATGAAGGCGGACAGCGCGTGGCCGAGATGCAGCGGCCCATTCGGGCTTGGGGCAAAACGGAAGACGGGCTTTTGACGCTGAGTCGTGGTCATGCTTTCTTCTGCCACGGATTCGAAACCACCGCGAGGCGACGTGCAGATCATTCGAAACGAAGGCGATGTCGAGCAAGGGCTATCGGAACTGCTGCGCCTCGACCCGCGCCTTTCCGCCGTCGCGGCCGATGCCGGACCGCTGCCTCTTCGGCTGCGCGAGCCGGGCTTTGCGGGGTTGGCACATATTATCGTGTCGCAGATGGTGTCGCGGGCGAGCGCCGAGGCGATCTGGCGGCGGATGCTGCCTGCCGATGGCGAGCTGACGGCCGAGAGCTATGTTATGCTGCATGATGAGGCATGGCGGGAATTCGGGCTCTCCCGTGCCAAGGCCACGACCCTTTCAGGAATTGCCAGCGCGGTCGCCGCCGGCCATCTCGATCTGACCGCGCTTTCGGTTATGCCGCCGGGCGAGGCCTTGCATGCTTTGACCGCGTTGAAGGGTGTCGGTCCGTGGACGGCGGAGGTCTATCTGATGTTCTGCTGCGGCCATGCGGATATTTTCCCGTCCGGCGATGTGGCGCTTCAGAACGCTGTGGCCGCGGCATTCGGTCTCGCTGATCGTCCGCAGGCGAGAGCGCTGGCTGCGATGGCGGAAGCGTGGTCGCCCTGGAGGTCCGTCGCAGCAAGGCTTTTCTGGGCTTACTATGCCCAGAAACTCGGCCGCGGCCTCGTCCCGGTTGCCTGATCTGCAACACTCATCGAATTGCCGTTATTGACTGAATTTATTGGACTTCACAAGGCTGTCACAACCGGCCTAATATAAGGATGCAGATGCCGAATCGATCAGGAGAGTCCCTTGACGATTGCAGTCTCCCCCCAGGCCCTGCCGGCGCTCGTCCTGAACGCTGACTACAGGCCTTTGAGTTATTATCCCTTGTCGCTCTGGTCCTGGCAGGACGCGATCAAGGCGGTCTTCCTTGACCGTGTGAACATCATCGCAGAGTACGAACACTCGGTGTCTTCTCCGAGCTTTTCGATGCGGCTTCCCAGCGTCGTTTGCCTCAAGACCTACGTTCAGCCGTCCCGCAATCCCGCTTTCACGCGCTTCAACGTGTTCCTTCGCGACAAGTTCGAATGCCAGTATTGCGGCGATCACAACGACCTGACCTTCGACCATGTCATTCCGCGCGCTCATGGCGGCGAGACGACCTGGGAGAATGTCGTGGCGGCCTGCTCCCCCTGCAATCTCAGGAAGGGCAGCAAGCTACCGAAGCAGGCAGGCATGTTCCCGCATCAGAAGCCGTATCAGCCGACAGTGCAGGATCTGCACAATAACGGCCGGCTCTTCCCGCCGAACTATCTGCACGACAGCTGGCTCGACTATCTCTACTGGGATAGCGAACTGCAGCCCTGACGGCTGCAGCCATGTTCAGGCCGACTTGCGGACGCCGATGAAGGCGAAGGCCGCGAGCGCCAGGCTTGCCAGCACGTTCCAGCCCGCGAAGGACAGGCCGAGCACGCGCAGCGCTGCGTCGGTGCAGGACGGACCCTTGATAGTATTGAGCTGCGTCAGGAGATCACCGGCATTCTGCGTCATGCTGCCAGCAGTGGTCGAGCAGGCCGTCGGGCCAGCCCAGAAATGCCATTCCACGCCGGAGTGATAGACGCCCATGCCGGCGCCGACGACCATCAGAATGCCGGCGGCAAGCAGCAGCGCGCGGCACATCCAGTTGGGCAGGCGGAAAAGCGAACCGACTGCGCCGAGCAGGGCGATGGGAATGGCGTAATAATAGGGCTGGCGCTGCATCAGGCAGAGCTCGCAGGGAATGTAGCCGCCGATATATTGGAAACCGAGCGCCGTGCCGACGACGGCGGCCATGGCGACGGCCAGGACCAGCGAATAGACGACGACCGGGCGGGTGAGGGGCGAGGCAATGGCAGTCATAGCGGAACTCCGCGAGTTGGTCTCAGTGGGCAATTAACTTGTAGGCGACGCCGAGCGCGATCAGCACGACTGCGGCAATCGCCGCCAGCTGGCCGAGGCGTTTCTCGATGAAATCGCGGATCGGCTCGCCATAGCGGCGCAGCAGCCAGGCGAGGAAGAAGAAGCGCGCGCCGCGGGCAACTATCGCCGAGAGAACGAAGAAGCCGAGGTTCATGTGGATGACGCCGGCGAGAATCGTGACCACCTTGATCGGCGGTAGATGCGCGAGACCCGAGGTCACCAGAAGCAGCAGCAGGATTTCCCACTCGTCGTGGATATAGACCCTCAGCTGCTCGAAGGCGTCGAGCTTGCCGTAGAATTCCAGAACGGGGCGGGCGATCGCATCATAGGCATAGTAGCCGAGCGCCCAGCCGGCGATGCCACCGAGAACGGAGGCGACGGTCGCGACCAGCGCATAGCGATAGGCACGCTCGGGCTTGGCAAGGGCCATCGGCAGATAGAGCACATCGGCCGGAACGAGAAAGACGGAGCTTTCGACGAAGGCGATAACGGCGAGCCAGACTTCGGCCGATTTGCGGGCGGCGAGAGACATGGTCCAGTCGTAAAGTCTGCGGAGCATTCCATTCCTTTCGTGCTGCGGTGCAAAAGCATTAGGGGGGCGATCCGGCGCTGTAAATGCCGACTATGGCAATGATAGCGGCGCCGGCGTGGAAATTTTTCGTGATCTTGCGCCGTCAGCTTTCCGTCGAGGGCTCGTGTTGTTCGGCCTGTTTGGCGCGCTTGGCGCGCATCACGTTCATCTCCGTGCGCTCACGCGCCATTTCGCTGACGGCAGCACGGAGTGCCGGGTGGCGGGCCGAGAACATGTTGAAGTCGCGCCGCTCGAGAACCAGGAACTGGCAGAAATCGATGGCGATGACATCGGCCGTGCGGCGCCCGCCCGAGAGCAGCGCCATTTCGCCGAAGAAGGCGCCCGCCTCAAGCGCCACCGGTCCGCCATTGACGCGGACTTCGACGGCGCCCGAGGAGATGAAATACATGCCGTCGCCGCGGTCGCCCTTGCGCACGACGCGTTCGCCCGGCAGAGCCGATTTCGGGCGGAAGAGCAGCAGGAGTTCTTCCTGTGAATGCTCATCGACCTCGGCAAAGAGCGGGAAGGTTTCGACCAGCTTCTGCATTTCCAGCTGATGCTCGCGCTCGCGCTCTTCGCTGAGAAGCCGGTTCTTTTCGAGTTCGCGGCCCAGGATGTCGAGACGCTTGCGGCCGTAGCCGTCGTAAAGGTGCGGCCATTTCTTGTGCACCTTCTTATGCGCGACCTCCGCGGCAAAGCAGACTAGCGGATTGAGGGTGATCGACAGGATGGCGGCGGCAAGGATCAGATCCTGGCCCTCCTGCGGCATCAGGCCGAGCGAAACACCGAGACCGGCGAGGATGAAGGAGAATTCGCCGATCTGCGCCAGGCCGCCAGCGACCGTCAGGCCCATGCCGACGGGATAGCGCAAGAGAAGCACGACGCCGAAGGAAATGATCGCCTTGCCGACGATGATCAGCAGCAGCGCACAGAACACTGCCATCGGCTCCTTCACCAGAACCGCTGGATTGAAGAGCATGCCGACGGAGACGAAGAACAGCACCGAGAAGGCGTTCTGCAGCGGCAGGGAATCGGCGGCGGCGCGATGGCTGAGATTGGACTCGCTCATGACGACGCCCGCGAAGAAGGCGCCGAGCGCGAAGGATACGCCGAAGATGGCGGCCGAGCCGAAGGCGATGCCGAGCGCGATCGCCAGAACCGCAAGCGTGAAGAGTTCGCGCGAACCGGTGCGGGCCACCAGCGTCAGAAGCCACGGTACCACTTTGGGGCCGAGCACGACCGCCATCACCGCGAAGGCGCCGACCTTGAGCAGCGTCAGGCCGATGGTCAAGGGCAGCGGGAGGCCGCCGCCATGGGCCAGCGCATCGCTCGCATGGCCGCCGAGCAGTTCGGCCAGCGCCGGCAGCAGCACGAGCGCCAGAACCATGGCCAGATCTTCGACGATCAGCCAGCCGATCGCCACGCGGCCGCTGGCGGAATTGACGAGATTTCGCTCCTCCAGCGCCTTCAACAGGACGACGGTACTGGCAACCGAGAGGCTGAGCCCGAAGACGATACCGGCGCCGAGCCCCCAGCCCCAGAAGGAGCAGAGCGCGACGCCAAGCAGTGTGGCGATGACGATCTGCAGTACGGCGCCCGGAATGGCGATGCCCTTGACGGCCAGGAGGTCGCCGGCCGAGAAATGCAGGCCGACGCCGAACATCAGCAGGATGACGCCCATTTCCGCGAGCTGGCTTGCAAGACCGGTATCGGCGATGAAGCCCGGCGTGAAGGGACCCATCAGGATGCCGGCCATCAGATAGCCGACCAGAGGCGGCAGCCGCAGCCTGTCCGCCACATAGCCGAGCACCGCTGCAAAGACGAAGCTTACGGCCACCGTCGCGATAAGGGTTGCTTCCTGATGCACGTCTTTCCCTCGGTGTTGAATGCGGCGCCACTTTAGAACGAAGGATGAGCAGAATTAAACACTTGATTTGAGGCGCCGCAGCGCTTCCCGCAGATAATCCGCAAAAGTTGCAACAGCCTGAAGCCAGTTTCGGGACGCAATATGAGTGCGCACTAAAACAGTCGATGCCATCTCATTGGAGATTTCCATGCGAGAATTAGGAACTGTTGCTGCGTCAGCCACCTACTATTCCGAGGATACCGTCGAGTTCGGCTATGTCCGCGAGGTCCTGCTCGAAGACGAGGCGTGCTGGGGCGTGTTCGACGAGGATGGAGACGTGATCTTCGTCGGCGACGACCTGGCGGAATGCCGGTCGTTTGCGGCGAAGGAAGAGATCAGGCTGCAGCTGATCCACTAGCAGGCGGCCTCCAGCGGGCGCCGCTGTGATGGATCTGCCGCGCATTCACGCAGAAAATGCAAATCCGGCCGCTTTTTTGAGGTGCTGCCGCAAATGTGTGCTAAGGGGCCCTCGGAAACTTAGAACAGGCCTTTTACAATTATGACCGAACTTACACCCGCCCTCATCTCTGCGCTGAAGCTTGCAAAGGACGGCGACCTCCATCCTCAGCCCACCAACAAGTGGACGCATGAGAATGCCACCGTGACCTACGCGAAGAACGACCGGTGGAAAGAGCGCCCGCAGAAGATCAAGTCCGTGACGCCCAAGTCCATCGAGGAACTGAGCAACTCCGGCCTCATCGAACGCCGCAACCTCGACACCGACGCCGCCGAGGATGTCTACGGCATCACCATGGCCGGCAAGATGTGGCTGCTGAAGAACAAGTAGGGTCAGGAGAGCGCTGAGAGCTGCTTTGCTGAGGAGTGGTGCCCCATGCCGGGGTCGAACCAGCACTTCTTTCGAAACTCGATTTTGAGTCGAGCGCGTCTACCAATTCCGCCAATGGGGCACGGATAGTAACGGGCGGGTGTCTAACATGCGGGCGCCCGCGCATGCAAGACGGTGGCGGTGTTATCCGGCTGATTTGATATGGCTTCCGGCGCAGGCGCGCCGGAAGCCATTTTCGTTAGTGGGCGATGGCCTCTCCGGCGCTGCCGATGCCGGGTTTCTTCAGGGTAATCGCCAGGATCGAGGCGAGCAGGCAGAAGGCGCCGGCAATGAAGAAGGCGGGGAGGTAGCTCTGCAGCTCGGTGCGCGACAGGCCGGCGCCGTAGGCAGCGGTCGCGGCGCCCAGCTGGTGACCGGCGAAGACCCAGCCGAAGACGAGGCCGACCTTTTCCTTGCCGAAGCGATCGGCGGCGATCTTCACGGTCGGCGGCACCGTGGCGATCCAGTCGAGGCCGTAGAAGACGGCGAAGATCGACAGGCCGTAGAAGGTGAAATCGCTGAAGGGCAGGAAGAGCAGCGAGAGACCGCGCAGGCCGTAATACCAGAAAAGCAGCCAGCGGTTATCGAAGCGGTCGGAAAGCCAGCCGGAGCCGATCGTGCCGAAGAAATCGAAGATGCCCATGACGGCGAGAACGCTGGCGGCGGCCACCGGCAGGATGCCGAAATCGCCACAGAGGGTGACGAAATGGGTCTGGATCAGGCCGTTGGTGCTGAGGCCGCAGATGAAGAAGGTGGCAAACAGGATCCAGAAGGTCGAGGTCGTCGAGACTTCCCGGAGAATGACGAGAGGCATCTTCAAAGCGTCGATCAGCGTGCCGCGGGCCGGAGCGGCCGTCACATGCGCCTCGCCGACGGACGGCAGGTTCAGGTCTGAGGGGCGGTCGCGCATGAAGAGCAGGACGACGAGGGCGGCGACCATGATCATGGCGCAGACGAAGAACACCGTCGAGCGCCAGCCGTAGCGCTCCGTCAGCTCGGCCATCAGCGGCAGGAAGACCAGCTGGCCGGTTGCCGAGCTAGCCGAGAGCATGCCGACGACGAGGCCGCGATGCTTGGTGAACCAGCGGGCGGAGACTGTTGCTGCCAGCACCATGGCCGTCAGGCCGGTGCCGAAGCCGACGACGATGCCCCAGAGCACCAGAAGCTGCCAGAGCGAGGTCATGAACAGCGAGCCGATGAAGCCAACGCCGATCAGGCCGAGGGCGAAGACGATGACCTTGCGGACGCCGAAATAATTCATGAAGGCGGCGGCGAACGGACCCATCAGACCGAAGAGGATCAGGCGGATCGCCAAGGCCGAGGAGATCTGCGAGGTTTCCCAGCCGAATTCATCCTGCAGCGGCTTGATGAGGACGCCGGGTGCGCCCATGGCGCCGGCCGTTACCAGCATGGTCAGGAAGGTGGCGGCGACGATGATCCATCCGTAATGAATGTTTCGCCGGGCGAGGGTGGAGGCAAGCGCTGTCGATACCATGAGGCGTCATCCATTCAGAGGGCTGATCAATACATCACCGATTTAGATGATGGTCATCATATTTGTTGCGTATTGATGATTGGCATCATATAAATTGTCAAGCGACCAATTTCAGGAATTGCTGCAATGCGCGTGAGCCGCGAAAAATTTGCCGAAAACCGCCAGAAGATCATCGAGGCCGCCGGGGTGATGTTTCGCGAAAACGGCTTCGATGGCGTCGGTGTCGCCGACATCATGAAGTCCTGCGGGCTGACGCATGGAGGGTTCTACGGCCACTTCCAGTCGAAGGACGAGTTGCAGATCGAGGTCAGCCGCGCGCTGGTGGCCCGCGTCGAGGTGCGCTGGAAGGAATTGATCGCAGGCTCGCCGCACCGGCCGCTCGAAGCGCTGCTGGAGCACTATGTCTCCTGGTGCGCAGTCGACGATCCCGGCAACAGCTGCGTTTTCGTGTCGCTGATGGACGAGGTTGCCCGCAGCAAGGGTGCCGTGCGGGAAATTTTCAATGACGGGCTCTCGATGCTCGTGTCGATCCTTGCCGAAGTCGTGCCAGGCGATACGCCGGAAGAGCGGCGCAAGAACGGCTTTACGACGCTGTCATCGATGATGGGAGCGGTCAGCCTGGCAAGGGCTGTCGAGAGCCGCGAGCTTGCCGCGCAGTTTCTCTCGACCACGCGCCAGAAGCTGTCGCCGGCGACGGCGCCTCTCGAAATCTGAGGCGCCGCGCGAGCGTCTTACTTGAAACCTTCGACGCGGTGCGGAACGTAGGGTTCCTCCAGCATCGCCACTTCTTCCGGCGTCAGCTTGACGGCAAGGGCGGCGACGGCGTCGCTGAGGTGGCCAGGGCGTGAGGCGCCGATGATCGGGGCGGTGATGGCGCTCTTCTGCAGGATCCAGGCGGTGGCGATCTGCGCGCGGGGAACGCCGTGTTCCTTGGCGAGACGGCCGACGGCATCGATGATCTTGCGGTCGGAATCTTCGGCCTGCCGGTAGAGCGTCTTGCCGAATTCGTCGCTTTCGGTGCGGGCTGTCTGCTCGTCCCAGTCGCGCGTCAGGCGTCCGCGGGCAAGCGGGCTCCAGGGGATGACGGCGATCTTCTGGTCCTGGCAGAAGGGCAGCATCTCGCGCTCTTCCTCGCGGTAGAGCAGGTTGACGTGGTCCTGCATGCTGACGAACTCCGTCCAGCCATTGAGGCGCGCGGTGTAAATCATCTTGGCGAATTGCCAGGCATGCA
>Ga0102589_1003572_pt1 | contig 15970 bp, 15 predicted proteins | sample AraplaMF_Col_mLB_FD_76858 | JGI IMG/M metagenome (GOLD analysis project Ga0102589, IMG submission 76858) | Arabidopsis root microbial communities from the University of North Carolina, USA - plate scrape MF_Col_mLB | ecosystem: Host-associated > Plants > Roots > Endosphere | place: USA... | reverse complement strand
CCTGCGGCGGCGACGTGCACGTCCTCGTGGCCGGCGCCAACGCCGCCGAAGCCGGCAAGGCCGCCGCCCAGATCGCGGGCGTGGCCAAGGTCATCGTGGCCGACAGCCCGAGCCTGGCCGAGAACCTGGCCGAGAACGTCGCCGCCCAAGTCCTCGCGATCGCCGGCAACTACAGCCACATCCTGTTCCCCTCGACCGCCAACGGCAAGAACGTCGCGCCGCGCGTGGCCGCCAAGCTCGATGTCGCCCAGATCTCCGACATCACCAAGGTCGACAGCCCCGACACCTTCGAGCGGCCGATCTATGCCGGCAATGCCATCGCCACCGTGCAGAGCGCAGACGCCACCAAGGTGATCACGGTGCGCACGACCGGCTTCGACGCCGCAGCCGCCACCGGTGGCAGCGCAGCGGTCGAGACGGCCGCAGGCGTGGCCGACAGCGGCAAATCGAGCTTCGTGGGCCGGGAAGTCACCAAGAGCGAACGCCCCGAACTGACCGCCGCCAAGATCATCGTCTCGGGCGGCCGGGCGCTGGGCAGCGCCGAGAAGTTCACCGAAGTGATGGCGCCGCTGGCCGACAAGCTGAATGCAGGCCTCGGTGCATCCCGCGCAGCCGTGGATGCGGGCTACGCCCCCAACGACTGGCAGGTGGGCCAGACCGGCAAGATCGTGGCGCCGCAGCTGTACATCGCAGCCGGCATCTCGGGCGCCATCCAGCATCTGGCCGGCATGAAGGACTCCAAGGTGATCGTGGCGATCAACAAGGACGAGGAAGCCCCGATCTTCTCGGTGGCCGACTATGGCCTCGTGGCCGACCTGTTCGTGGCCGTGCCCGAACTGGTGACCACGCTGTAAGAGGACCCGGCACCGATGAAGACCCGCATCACCGAACTGCTCGGCATCCGCTACCCGATCGTCCAGGGCGGCATGCAATGGGTGGGCCGCGCCGAGCTGGCCGCGGCCGTGTCGAACGCCGGCGGCCTGGGCATCGTGACGGCGCTCACGCAGCCCACACCCGACGACCTGCGCCACGAGATCGCGCGCACCCGCACCCTGACCGACAAGCCCTTCGGCGTGAACCTCACGATCCTGCCGGCGGTGAAGCCGCCGCCGTACGCCGAATACGTGCAGGCCATCATCGACAGCGGCGTGAAGATCGTGGAGACCGCGGGCAACAGCCCGAAGGACTTCATCGAGGCGCTGAAACGCCACGACGTGAAGATCGTGCACAAGTGCACCTCGGTGCGCCATGCGCTGTCGGCGGAACGCAATGGCGTCGATGCGGTGTCGGTGGACGGCTTCGAATGCGCGGGCCATCCGGGCGAGGACGACGTGCCGGGGCTGGTGCTGCTGCCGGTCGCGGCGCGCAAGCTGAAGATTCCGATCATCGCCTCAGGCGGCATCGCTGACGGGCGCGGCATGGCGGCCGCGCTGGCGCTGGGCGCCGAGGGCGTCAACATGGGCACACGCTTCTGCGTGACGCAGGAAGCGCCGATCCACGACAACATCAAGCAGGCGCTGGTCGAGGCGAGCGAGCGCGACACGAAGCTGATGTTCCGCACGCTGCACAACACGGCGCGCGTGTTCCGCAACGCCATCTCCGAAGAAGTGGTGGCCACCGAGAACCGTCCGGGCGGCTGCGAGTTCGAGGACGTGCGCCCCCTGGTGGCCGGCGCGCGCGGCCGTGCGGCGCTCGAGTCCGGCGAGGTGCACAACGGCGTGGTCTCGGCCGGCCAGTGCATCGGGCTGATCGACGACATTCCGACTTGTGCGGAACTGCTGGAACGCATGGTGCGCGAGTGCCGGGAACATCTGGACCGGGCGCGGTCCTGGATGGACTGAGCCTTTCTGCTCGCATCCGATCCGGGATGCGCTCACGCCGACGGGGTACCTTGCTCCGCGAATGTCCCCCGGGGGCTGCGCCCCCTCCTCCTTTATTTCGCTGCGCAAGGCACCCCGCCAGCGTGAGCGTTCAGCGCCGCTGCGGAAGCTGCATTTGTTGGCGGTCGCCGGGACTTCATGCCGCATCGAGCGGCTGCTTTGCCCAGTTCTTCTCTAGAGTGGATGCCCCTGTCACTCGATACCCCACCAAGGGAAGAAGAAAGGCGCCACACCCCCACCACCCAGATGTTCGAAGGCTGCTTGCCTCGCGGCAGGTCGTCGGTGCGAAAGCAGCGATGCAAATGCGAGGTATCAAAAGGCGACGGCCGAGGTGTAGCGAGCACCCCAGCCGTCTAACCAAGTTCGTGCAACCCCTCTAAAGAAACGCACAAAAATGGCTACCAAGACTATAGCCCGGCCTCGCACGCCGGTAGCTTCCGAAGAAAACGCCCCAGACCCGGCGGATCTTCTTGAAAACACCCTCTCTCAGCTCGAAGCTCTCCTGTGGGTCTGCCACGGAGAAGGCATCGACTGGTGCAGCGGTGACGGGCCTCGACAACTGGACAACCTGCTCTGGCTTGCGGCTGAACTCGCTCGCAAGGCTGGGGAGCTGTTTCAGATAAGCGAGAAGGCGCGACGTGGGGCGCCTGAGACTGGCAGTTAGCGGCTGGTCTGCGGGCCGCGGGTTTCGCGGCCCGCCTGGGGAACGGGGCTTTGGGGTCCCGCGGCTGCAACCCCAACTTCCCTACAGCTACTCAGACCGCTGCGATGCAGATGAAAGACCCGTACATCCAAGGTCAAGGCGCTGCAGCACCGGGAAAGGAAGAGGCTACCGGAGCGCTGCCTGTGCGCGAAAACACGAGCCCTGCACTTCCGCCGGTGCCGCAGAAGCCACAGACCGGGATGCGCGGCATCGTGACGTTGCGCACCGCTGACAACCTAGATCGTGCGCCAGCTTAGGTCTATGGAGTCGCCGGCGGCTTGGTGCCGAACTCGCTGAGAGCGCGTGCTGCGTAGTACAGCAACGAGACGGCGCGGAGGCTATTGGCCTCCGTCCCATAGTCGAACGATTCGCCGTGAAGCACCATGTGGCGATTCAACTTTGAGAAGCCTGGCGCCCGGTGTTTCTCGCTGAGCAGGACAGTGTGAGGCTCTAGGAATGGCGCGAGCATTGCCTGTGAGAGGGCGTTGTCGGCGATCTGATCGACATACGGTGCGACACCATTCTTGGTCGCGCCTTTCTTTTTCATGAAGAAGTAGTGCTTGGAAATGTCCAGGCACACACCATCGATCTGCGTGAACAGCGTGGGCACCGAAGCGAAAAAAAGCCCCTGCCGGTGGGCTTCGAACACCTGCTTCAGAATTGCGGCGCGAGTCGGAAACTGCTTGATAAGTGTGTCTTCGATACCGGGAAGCCGCGCTCGATAGTGCGCCAGCAACCGATCTTCGGCTTCCTGATGTCTGCCCTCAGAGTAAGCGCGCGCGATTCTGGCCGGCTCGTCAAACGCCATTTCGTCCGGATCGAGATACCAACCCTCGTTCGCGAGTGCCATGAGTGCATCACGGTACTTTTCAGGCAGTCTCTGCAGCGAGGAAGCAAAATCCAAGAGCGCGGGGGCGAACTTTTTCCAATTTTCCTGAGCTTGCGCGATTGCCGGTGCGAGTATTTTGATGTTGGCTTGAGCAGCCGCCAGGAGCTTCGCGAATGGCTCCGCGTACTTTTGCAGCGCCTTCAACTGATCAGGCGTTAGCAGGCCAGTAGTTGGGCGATCTTGTTCCATGTCCCAATTCTCTTCGACATCGGCTTCAGCATAGAGCCCTACTTTCCCGCCGGTGCTGCGGGAGCCGCAGCGCGGAATGCACGGCATCGAGACGGCGCGGACTGCCGACAACGTTCCGGCTTGAGCACAGCAAGTTGAGCCAACGTCAGGTGGGCGCCGCTGTAGGGGGGGCGACTGCTGCTGGTGCGGGGGCTGCGACTGCCGCTGCGAGGGGCGTTGCACCAAATACCCGTAGCAATAGGCTCGAAAGTCGAGGTGAATCTTTGCTGGCAATGATATTTCGACAGGCCTCAAGAAAATGGGTTGTAGCCTTTCCGAAATGCTTTTCATACATTTCGGGCTGGTTGCTCATTTCAATCATGCGCCTGAGGAATGTCGCTAGCCTGTCAACATCCGCGGAGCGAATCGCTTTCTCAAAATCAGCGACAGTAGCTGATTGCATGACGAGTTCTTCTTCATTTCCCCAGCTGCTGTTACGCGCGATATCCATGCAAACATCGAAGACACTGCGTTTTGCAGTTTGGGCAATCTTTTTGTTCTTTATGGCAGTTTTTATGCTGGGGTGTACTGCTCTCTGAAAGGTGTCAGAGTCATCGATTGTTTCTTCCTTTTTGTTAAAGCTAGTCAGCCAACGATTGAGAATTTCGTCCGCAAGGCTATTTCCATCGGGCAGTTTTGACACCACATCGACAATTTCCGTTACAGAGTAGTGGTCGAGTTGATTTGCTATTTCAGGAAATTCGCGTGCCTGCTGGAGTAATTCGGACTCGGTTATCTTGTGATTCCAGTAGTATTCCCTGATGAATTTGCCGGCCTGTGTTTGTGCGCCGTAAAGGGCGTGCTCGTCAATGTATCTTTGAATGATTGGGCTAATTTTATTGACGTCAAGTAGGCCTGATTCTAAAAAGTCGAAAACTAGGATGTCAAAATCATCAAGGCGACTTATCTCTAGGCCTTGCATCAACAGTCTCCAGGCTGCCTCTTTTTTTTCTTCAGGGGTCGGCTCTTCCTTTTTCTTTATGTCGGCCCACATCATCCAATCTTGTGTACTGCCGTATCGAAGCACGAACTCCTTGGTTGGTCCATTCTCGATGGCCATCAAGTTGATGCCTGTAAGCAAAACAATAGATGGAACGGTTCTGTTTTGAATCAGCTCATCGAGAGTTTGATCTTGCAGAAGTCGATTTGTGTTTTGAATTATCTTTTTTATTACTCTTATATTTGTTAGCTGGCATGTGGCAATTGACTTTCGAAGCACTTCCGCATATTGAGAGGGTACGCTTTTGATGGCGATGTCAAATGCTTCGGCTGGTGTTATTGACAGTTTAATCTCATGGTCTATGACTTTTTCCCTGAATCCTTGCCACAGCTTGTCGTCACTGATTTTGTCGTTATTAAGTATTAAGAGGAAGCGAGAATTGTGCTGATTGATGTACTCATCAATGAGTCCCAGCAATTCATCTGCTCCCAAATTTTTGTGCTTGCGATCAATGTCATCAATCACAATAAGCTTGTCTTTTAAAATCAGAGGCGCCACAAGTAGCAAATTGAATTCATTCAGAGTTGCAATACCTTTGTATCGCACGTCTGCCGCCTTGAGGCCTAGCTTAACGACGCTTTTCAGGGAGTCCATCCATTTATCGCTAGATTGATTCGCAGGCAAACGTGATTCTAGAAGCTTGCGTTTTATCTCATTGATGCTAGAGAGTCCAAAAATAGAAATTTGGAGTGAGTTTGCAATTTCTGGATTATCAGAGTCTTTTTTTATCTTGCTCCAGAGATGTGTCTTGCCTGTTCCCCATTTCCCTGAGAGCGCGATAACCCGGTACTCCGGCTTGTCCAAGAGGCTGATGAGTTGACTTTCAATTTCACTGATTGACATTGGTTCGCCTCGGTGGTGTGTTGCATCTTGTATTAGGTCACAGAGCCTCAATGCTTTCGGTGGGTAGGTTCCCGCATCGCCAAGCTGAGTTGGCCGAGATGTACCCCCTGAAGGGTTTCGCCTTTCGAGCCCGTTTTCCCGCGCTGCCCCAAAGAGGAAGGACCTGTACATCCAGGGCCAAGGTCGGCAAGTGCTTACCGCTTAGGAGGCCCGGGGTGAATCCATACGCGAGAGCACGAGCTTTGCATTCCCGCCGGTGCTGCATGAGCCGCAACGGGGCATGCAGTGAGTCGAACCTGCGCGGGTCACAGACAACGTGGGGGCCTAGGCGTCGGAGGTCCGCCCAGCGGCAAGTGCTTCGCGATGCCGCTCTGTTCCGCTCGTGAGGCAGGTTTTCACGAGATTGAGAACGAACGTCAGCTGTCGGTCGGAAGGGTCAAGACTAAGCCCCACCGATCCGTCATCCGCGTCGTCCCAAAGGTTGTCGAGACTTCGGGGAGAAGCGTGTGCACCTCCCAGGCCGAGGCCACGGTACACCACTTGGTAGAGCTGTTCCAAGTCGGCTGCGACTGCGGCTTCAAATGCAGACCAGTTCTTGTCCACGGCGGGCGTGGTTGCTACTTGTTCGAGGACAGCGATTCGCTCCGCAGAGACGCCCAGACTGTTTTTGAATTTCATCATCTGTTTCGCCTGATGAATGCGCTCGAAGTGGTGCTGCTGTTCCAACTTCGTGATGTGCTCGGGCTTCCGCCATACACCGCACGCGGTGAATAAACACTCGAACGCCGTGCGCAGCACAGCATTTGGAGCTGTGGGCAAACCCCGTTCGGCAAGCAGGACAGCACCTTGGCACGCTTCTATGCACCGAAGCCAGAAAGCGACGCCGACAAGGTAGTTCGGGTTGAACGTGCCGTTGACGCCGCTCAACTCTGTGATGGCGGTATTCGCGACGCGCTCGATGACCGCAAATTCATCCTTGAACTTCACCCGCATGGTGTTTCGGATTCCCTCTATCTCGTCGGACAGGAACGCTAGATCTTTGAAGGCGCGTGACATGTGATAGGTCCGGAGTAGTGGGTAGGAGATTCAGGAAGTGCCAATAGTCCAACTTCGCGGGCCGTCACGAATCGCCGAGCATGGAACGCTTTCGGCCAATCCCAGGCACGCCGTCAGAAGACGGAGGATTCATGAAGAACTCGGAGCCCGGGATATTCTTCGTGGGATCGAACGCAGCGGCCCATTTTTCATTGTCCGGGTCGGTTGCCGAGTGCAGAGTGCTCGCGACCCACTGCGCGAAGCTCAGCACCACATTCGTAGGAGAAGACTTGGCAAGATCGATCGATCCTCCTGCTTGCATCATCGCCGCATAAAACGCGACGCCAACAATGGCTTGAACATCGTCCTTGGAAATCTGCACGCGTCTGACGTGTGCCATACGGTTTCGAATCGTGCCCAAGGCTCGAAGCCCAGGAACAGTGGAGGCCAGAAGGCGATTGGTCGCGGGAATCATGCCCACCTTCTGTGTGTACTGCAGGCGCAGTTGGCCAACGTCCAAGGTGGGATGCAACTGCTTGAGGTACTCCGTCAAGAAGAATTCCACCACCAGGTGCGCGTGGAGGATCTGGCCCAGCTCAGCGGAGTCCTGATCCCACACAGCCATGAACTCGTTGTGGCGCTTTGTGACCCGATTCACCACCTCCGTTGGACTGCCAAAAAGCGCGGCGAGCCGCGCCATTGCGACATTGGCGGGAACTTCCATGGCTGCTGGGGTGGTTGGATCTGTCATCCCAACAGCCTAGCAAACCGTCGACCCCCTATAGGGTTTCGAATTTCAAGCCTGTTTTTCCGCGCTGCCCCTTAAGCAACCGCGCTTGATCGCCGTTGCGAAGGTCACGACCGAGAGGGCGTGAGTCTCCATAGCAGATGGAGCAGGGCTGTAAGGCCTTGCACTGGATTGCTGGCCCTTTGCGGCCACGGACCGCGGCCGACACCAGCCCTTCGGCCCTCTGCTTGTCCACTGCCCGCCTCCTACGAAAGCTCAGTGGGACATTCGCGGAGGGGAGTACCCAGCGGCCTGCGCACACGCCCCGAAAGCCGCCTCGAAGCCCCCTCCCAAGCCACCCGGCTAAGGAAACCCCCGATACATGAATGGTCATGGACCACCTAGCATCGGCTTCAGTTTCCCTGTCGAGGTGTTCGGAACGCGTCCCGGCGTCCGCCCGGTGACATGGCGTTCGTGCCTCACTGACCATCCTGCGATGACAACTCCCCCCGAGTCCGGCCCCACGCTGGACGCCGCCAGCCCCCTCCCCCCCGACATCGAAGCCGCCGACGAACCCACCAAGGTTCCCCTTGCCATCGAAGACTGGCTCACCGTCATCATCATGGGCGCGCTGGCGCTCATCACCTTTGCCAATGTGCTGGTGCGCTACTTCACCGACTCGTCCTTCGCCTGGACCGAAGAGTTCTCGGTGTTCCTCATGATCATGCTGGCGCTGGTGGCCGGCTCGGCCGCGGTGGCGCGCGACCGGCACATCCGCATCGAGTATTTTTCCGAGAGCGGTTCGATGGCCCGGCGCCGGCGGCTCGCGCAGTTCGGCGCGCTGACGATCGCCATCCTCTTCGGCCTGATCGGCGCGCTCAGCATCCGCATGGTGTGGGACGACTACCGCTTCGAGGAAACCACGCCGGGCATCGGGCTGCCGGCCTGGTGGTATTCGATCTGGCTGCCGATCGTGTCGTTCGCCATCGCGCTGCGCGCGGTGGGCCTGATGATCCGCCGCGGCCGAAAAGAACAGTACGACAAGGACAACAACAGCAGCAAAGGCGACGCACAGTGATCGCCACGCTCCTTTTCGTCGCCTTCGTCGTGATGATGCTGGTGGGCGTGCCCATCGGCGCCGCGCTGGGCCTGGCCGGCGCCGCCTGCATCGCGCTGGCCAACAGCGATGCCCAGTGGTTCGGCCTGCTGGCCGTGCCGCAGAACTTCTATGCCGGCCTCGGCAAGTACCCGCTGCTGGCCATCCCGATGTTCGTGCTGGTCGGCTCCATCTTCGACCGTTCGGGCGTGGCACTGCGGCTCGTGAATTTCGCGGTGGCCATCGTGGGCCGCGGCCCCGGCATGCTGCCGCTGGTGGCGATCGCGGTGGCGATGTTCCTCGGCGGCATCTCGGGCTCGGGCCCGGCCAATGCTGCCGCCGTGGGCGCGGTGATGATCGCGGCCATGTCGCGCGCCGGCTACCCGGCCGCCTTCTCGGCCAGCGTGGTGGGCGCCGCAGCGGCCACCGACATCCTGATTCCGCCGTCGGTTGCCTTCATCGTCTACTCGGTGCTGGTGCCCGGCGCCTCGGTGCCGGCGCTGTTCGCGGCCGGCATGATCCCGGGCGTGATGGCCGGCCTGGCGCTGATGATTCCGGCCGTGCTGCTGGCCCGCAAGCACAAGATGGGCGCGCTCGAAGCGACGCTGCCGCGACCGCCGTTCTGGAAGAGCTTTCGCGAAGCGACCTGGGGCCTGGCCGCGCCGGTGCTCATTCTGGGCGGCATGCGCGCGGGCTGGTTCACGCCCACCGAAGCGGCCGTGGTGGCGGTGTTCTACGGCCTCTTCGTGGGCATGTGCATCCACCGGACCATCAAGGTGCGCGACCTGTTCGTGATCCTGCGCGAGTCGGGCGAGCTGTCGGCGGTGATCCTGCTGGTGGTGTCGCTCGCGGGCATCTTTGCCTACTCGCTCTCGACGCTCGGCATCATCGATCCGGTGACGCGGGCGATCGTGAACTCGGGCCTGGGCGAATACGGCATCCTGGCGCTGCTCATCTTGTTGCTGATCACGGTCGGCATGTTCCTCGATGGCGTGTCGATCTTCCTGATCTTCGTGCCGCTGCTGCTGCCCATCGTGCAGTACTACAAGTGGGACCCGGTGTGGTTCGGCGTGATCCTCACGCTCAAGGTCGCGCTCGGCCAGTTCACGCCGCCGCTCGCGGTGAACCTCATGGTCTCGTGCCGCATCGCCAAGGTGCGCATGGAAGAAACCGTGCCATGGGTCGGATGGATGCTGTTCTCGATGTTCGTGGTGATGGTGCTCGTGATTGCCTTCCCCGAGCTGGCTTTGTGGCTTCCGAGGAAGCTGGGATATTGAAGGCGGACAACCTTCGCGACTTCTGCGTTCGACTGCCCGATTTTTTGACAACGAGGAGATAGTTCAATGAAATTCCGCCGTACCCTGCTCGGCCTCGCTGCCGCAGCGACCGCCCTGGGCATGTTCTCGACCGGCGCGATGGCGCAGGCCGCCTACAAGCCCGAGTACAAGATGTCGCTCGTGCTCGGCCCGCCCACGCCGTGGGGCCAGGCCGGGAAGATCTGGGCCGACCTCGTGAAGGAGCGCACCCAGGGCCGCATCAACATCAAGCTGTACCCCGGCGTGTCGCTGATCCAGGGCGACCAGACGCGCGAATTCAGCGCGCTGCGCCAGGGCGTGATCGACATGGCCGTGGGCTCGACCATCAACTGGTCGCCGCAAGTGAAGCAGCTCAACCTGTTCTCCATGCCCTTCCTGATGCCCGACTACGCGGCCATCGACGCGCTCACGCAGGGCGACGTGGGCAAGGAAATGTTCAAGACCCTCGACAAGGCCGGCGTGGTGCCGCTCGCCTGGGGCGAGAACGGCTACCGCGAGATCACCAACTCGAAGAAGCCCATCAGGTCGCCCGAGGACCTGAAGGGCATGAAGATCCGCGTGGTCGGCTCGCCGATCTACTCCGACATGTTCACCGCGCTCGGCGCCAACCCCACGCAGATGAGCTGGGCCGATGCGCAGCCCGCGCTCGCGAGCGGCGCGGTCGACGGCCAGGAGAATCCGCTCTTCCTGTTCACGGTGCTCAAGATGCAGACCGTGGGCCAGAAGTTCGTGACCACCTGGGGCTATGTGGCCGATCCGCTGGTGTTCGTGGTGAACAAGGAAATCTGGGCCTCGTGGACGCCGGCCGACCAGGCCATCGTGCGCCAGGCCGCCGTCGATGCCGGCAAGCAGGAGATCGCGATCGCGCGCAAGGGCCTGGTGGAAGCCGACAAGCCGGTGCTGAAGGACATCGCGGGCATGGGCGTGACGGTGACCAACCTCACGCCGGCCGAGCGCGAAGCCTTCGTGAAGGCGACGCGGCCGGTGTACGACAAGTGGAAGTCGACGGTGGGCGCGGACCTCGTGGCGACGGCCGAAAAGGCGATCGCTGCGCGCAAAAAGTAGGCAGTCCCCCAAAGAGGATAGGGGTGGGCCGCGACAATGGCGCGATGCACACCCTGATCATCGACACGGACCCCGGCGCGGACGATGTGATCGCGCTGCTGTTCGCCATGGCGGCGCCTGAGGCACTGGAGATCCAGGCGCTGACCACGGTGGCCGGCAACGTCCCGCTGTCCAAGACATCCCGCAATGCGCGCCTCGCCTGCGAATGGGCCGGGCGACCGGACATTCCGGTCTACGCGGGCGCCGAGCGCCCCTTGCAACGCACGCCGATCCATGCGGCCAACATCCACGGCCGCGAGGGCCTCACGGGGGTCGAGGTGCACGAACCCGCGGCGCCGCTCGCCGAAGGCAGCGCGGTCGAGTACCTCATCCGCACCTTGCGCGCCGCGCCCGAGAAGAGCGTGACGCTCGCGATGCTCGGCCCGCAGACCAACCTCGCGCTGGCGCTCGAACAGGCGCCCGACATCGTGCGCGGCCTGCGCGAGCTGGTGCTCATGGCCGGCGCGCATTTCAACGGCGGCAACATCACGCCGACCGCGGAGTTCAACGTGTTCGCCGACCCGCATGCGGCCGAGGCGGTGCTGAAGAGCGGCGTGCCGATCACCATGCTGCCGCTCGACGTGACGCACAAGATCCTCACGAGCGATGCGCGCATCGCGCGGCTGCGCAGCCTCGGCAACAGGGCCGGTGCGATCGTTGCCGACATCCTCGATGCCTATGCGCCGCAGGAGATGAAGCACTACGGCATGCCGGGCGGGCCGGTGCACGACGCCACCGTGATCGCCTACCTGCTGCAGCCCTCGCTGTTCAAGGGCAAGCAGGTGAACGTGGAGGTCGACAGCCGCGAAGGCCTCGGCTTCGGCCAGACGGTGACGGACTGGTACGGCGGCCTGAAGCGGCCCGCCAACGTGAACTGGATCGCCGAAGGCGATGCGCAGGGCTTCTTCGATCTGCTGACGCAGCGAATCTCTCGCCTGCCCTGAGCTGCATCGCGCTTGAAGCAAAAAAGGCACCGCACGCGGACAAGACCTTGGTTAGGCGGGGCCGGCTAAAAGCCATGCATTGAGTTTCTGCTGCGGTTGCGGCGCTGAAGATCCGCAATGCCCGCTGCGGCCGCCCAATAACTCACAGGGGAGACAGCACCCAAGGGCTCTTTGCATCGGCCATGAGATCTTCGGCAATACCGATGATTCCACCCAGCGTCATATTCTGACCTCCCCAACTGGCCCGGCCGATGATGTAGCTCTTTGCAAACTGCGGCCAGGACGAAAAATTCGAACGCAATTCTTCATCAACACGTGCAAGAATTCGGCTGAATTCGTCTTGCTCAATGTATTTGCAGTCCAGCGACATTCTTGCAACAGTGACGAGGCGACCGAGATCCCAGGCCAGTATTCCAGCGCTGTAATCCTTGGGGGAGTACGAGCCATTGACTTCGTCTTCGAGAAGGCGAAAAACAGATCGCAGATTCCCCAGCATCTCCATGGCCTGCTCCAACGCCGAGAAAACGAGAGTTTTTTCCTCGCATGGCCCCTGCGCGGCAATCTGTTGACGCACGATTTCCGGGGCACCGTATCGACCACTGGCTACCAATGCCTCGAGAACCTCTTGACGCCCCTCTCCTGAAGCACCATCGCTGTAAACCTGAAAAACGATGTCGTAGAAAAAGCGATGGCCATAGCGGCTGAGCCACTCCAGAGTTTCAGCAGCCTCCCGAGGCGAGCTGACACCCCAGTACGAGCCAAGCCCCTCGGCGAGCGTATCGTGAGACAGTCCAGTTGTGTAACTGTCGCAATACGCCAAGATCTGCTCGGAGTTGATGAGCCCAGCTTGGAGTGCCCGCTGCGCTGCCGGATCCACTGCGGCGCCATCGGGGCAATTTCTGTATTTTTTTCCAGAAACTATCTGGAATAATTTATGCAAAAAACCCATGAATTAGATTTGCTTGAAGGCCGCATTCATGGCGCGATGCTTGAGTGCGCCCACAAGGGCATCAAAATCCGAATCTTTCGCCATGTGAATGGCATCGAACTCGAATTTTTTAAACGCCGTTGATGGCGCACTAATTTCTATCGTTTTCTCTGCGCTCGATGTCGAGGTTTCCGGAATATCCGTGATGGTGATTTTATCGATTGCGTCATAGCTCACGGTGGTCAGTACGCCAGCGAATTTCTTGACGGTCGTGAAAGACAGGCCCTTCTCGTCAAGAACGATGCTGGCCCCTTGGCTGTTGGCCGCGCGCTTCTTGAAAAGTGTTCCAACTGTAAGGTACGTGACGTAAGCTCCAATTAGCATGAGGATGCCATTGGCCACGCCAGTCGGCAAGTGAAGCCGCAGGGTTCCTACTTTCAAATCGGCAATTGGATAAAAAATTGCGGCAATGATAATTGCCGGCCCGATAAGACCAAAAACGTACTCAAGAATCGAGTATTCCATTTTATAATTAATGGTCTGCATGCAATATATTTCCTTGTAGCTTTAGTTTGACTGGGCGGTTGGCCCGATAGGCAGGTAGTCGGTCCTGCAAAATTCATCCAACTCCGCAGACTAATGTAACAAGGCGCGTCAGGGCGCCGTCAGGTTTCGCCCGCCCCCGCGAGCCGCTCGTGTCGAGCGCGAGACACCAGGAACACCCAAGATGAGAAAGCCATCCATTGGCAGCATTGCCTTTGCCAAGACGCATGCCGGCGTAGCGCCAGACAGGGGTCGAATTCTTCACGTCTCCCCTGTTCATCCATGACAGCAAGACAATCCGTGCGCAATGCGTGCATCGCGATGGCGGTGAGCTTGGTTCTGGCTGCTTGCGGTTCACACGATCCCCAGCCGCCTGAGCGAATGCCACCCGCGCCTGCTGCCTACAACACGGTGATACTGCCGCCAGTCGTGTACGGGAATCACCAGGGCCGCCAGATGTCTGAATCCGATGACGCATGCGGCGTGCCGGAGCCGTTGCGCCAGGCGGTGTTAGATCAGTTGAAGGCGCGGCATGAAGTTGTGCTTTCCGGGCCAGGTGCCGCTGTGGGGACCACCCCTGTGCTGAAGATCGAGGTCATGGACACAGTAACCATCAGCGCCGGCGGCCCCGTGATCGTAGTCATCCATGCCGTGCTCGAGCGACCAGGACTGCCAGCCGTGCAATTCAAAGGCCTGCGCCAGATGCGCATCCAGCCTTCTGATATCAAGGCGGATACCACCGAATGCAGCGCAATGGATGCGGTGATTCACGCACTGGGCACGGACATTGCGAAATGGATGCTCAAGCCGGTGGACGGGGTGTCTCTGGTGAACGGAGAGTGAGCCCCATGCGAGAGTTCCGGCGCTGATTTGTTGGATTACGCCCATCTCTGACCCAAGATCGGGATCGACTCTGATCGGATTTCCCCGCGACGCTTCATTCGGTCGCTTCGCGCCGCCTTTCGGGCACTTCATCGCAATCCGATGGCAGTTGCGACCGGGCATGGCAATCATGCGGACTCCACTGACCCCGTCGAGGAGATCCGCCATGCGCATCGTTTTCCGCCCGATCCTGCTGCTGGCCTCGGGCCTGCTGCTGTCCTTCCAGCTCATGGCCGCCGAGGCCGGCTGGCGACAGCTGCGCATTCCAGGCGCGACACCCGACGCCGCGCCGACCGTGGTCGCGCTCTACTACCCGACGCAGGCGACCGCGCGCACGACGGCCATGGGTCCGTTCACGGTCCAGGCGGCCATCCAGGCGCCGCCCGAGGACAAATTCAAGGGGCTGATCCTGCTGAGCCACGGCATCGGCGGCACCGAACTGGGCCACAGCAGCCTCGCCGAGGCGCTCGCGCGGGACGGCTACATGGTCGCGGCCCTCCGCCACCCCGGTGACAACTGGCAGGACCAGTCGCTGCTGCAGCAAGGCGCCAGCGTCTACTTCACCGAACGGCCGCGGCAGGTGTCGCGCGTGATCGACGCATTGCTGCAAGACCCGCAGTGGAAGGATCGGATCGCCAGCGATGCTCAAGGCTTTCGCATCGGCGCGGTGGGTCATTCGGCCGGCGGGTACACCGTGCTGGCGCTGGCGGGTGGGCAGGCCGACCTGTCGCGCATCCGCGCGCATTGCGAGGCCGAGCGCGCTGCGGACCCGATCTTCTGCGGCGTGAACCGGAATGCGCCATCGACGGCCACCAGCCCGCCTGCGGCGGCGGTCCTGCCTTCGTTGCGCGACCCCAGGGTGCGTGCGATCGTGTTGCTGGCACCTGCCAGCGTGCTCTTCACCGCGTCTTCGCTCGCGGAAATCCGGGTCCCCACGCTGATCTACGAGGCGGAGCAGGACCGCTTCTTGGTCCCGCGCTTCCACGCCGAATGGATCGCGCAGAACATGCCCACGGCCCAGCTCCTTCGCATCCCCAACGCCTGGCACTTCGCATTCATGGACACGCCAAGCACCGCCATCCCGACCGACGACGGCGACATCAGAAGCGACCCACCGGGCTTCGACCGAAAGGCTTTGCTCGCGCGCCTCGGCCGCGAGGTGCCGGCCTTCTTCGACAAGGCATTGCCGGGACAATGAAAAAAGCCACGCTGCAGAACAGCGTGGCTTTTGTCTTTCTTGAACCGCGGCGGATCGATCAGTGCTGCAGGATCTTGTTGAGGAAATCCTTCGTGCGCGGCTGGCGGTTCTCAGGATGATTGAAGAACTCGTCCTTAGGGCAGTCTTCGAGGATCTTGCCGCCCACGTCGATGAAGATCACGCGGCTCGCGACCTTGCGGGCGAAGGCCATTTCGTGCGTGACCACCATCATGGTCATGCCTTCCTTGGCCAGGGCCACCATCACGTCGAGCACTTCGCCGACCATTTCGGGGTCGAGTGCCGAGGTGGGTTCGTCGAACAGCATCACGATCGGGTCCATCGACAGCGCACGGGCGATCGCCACGCGCTGCTGCTGGCCGCCCGAGAGCTGGCCCGGGAACTTGTCCTTGTGCGCCATCAGGCCCACGCGGTCGAGCATCTTGAGGCCGCGAGTCTTGGCTTCGTCGGGGCTGCGGCCCAGCACCTTGATCTGCGCGATCGTGAGGTTCTCGGTCACCGACAGGTGGGGGAACAGCTCGAAGTGCTGGAACACCATGCCGACCTTGGAGCGCAGCTTGGGCAGGTTGGTCTTGGGGTCGTGCAGCGGGATGCCGTTGACGGTGATCTCGCCCTTCTGGAAGGGTTCGAGCGCGT
>Ga0102589_1003564_pt1 | contig 16006 bp, 18 predicted proteins | sample AraplaMF_Col_mLB_FD_76858 | JGI IMG/M metagenome (GOLD analysis project Ga0102589, IMG submission 76858) | Arabidopsis root microbial communities from the University of North Carolina, USA - plate scrape MF_Col_mLB | ecosystem: Host-associated > Plants > Roots > Endosphere | place: USA... | reverse complement strand
CGTTTTGCTACTAACTTGTTAGCACAAGCAGTTGCAAAAGTTGTTATGAACACTGTTACGAATAGTTTCGTAGCGTCCTGTAATAATTGTTGTAAAAATTCCATATCGGTTACACCTCCTTTCCCTCTAAATTAAGAGAAAGAAAGGCTGCAACCTCCCACCACACGCCTTCAGTTACTAGCTATATTATACCATAATTAGAATACGTTATAGTTTATATTTTATTTTAAAACTTATTATTGCAGAGAGTATTGAAGATAAATATCTTAAACGCTTTTTTATGAAATTTACCCTTTCTATTACCTAACTCCTATAAATGTCCGCTAATAATTTATGAATTTACAAAAAACTCATGATAAACACACATTAAATCCACTCAAAATTATATAAATAGTTCATGACATATAAAACAAATTAATCACTATATAAGCATATTGCAAATAAAAAATACTATTAGAAAGTGAGGATATATCATGAATAGAATTCTAGATACTAATATTGATACTCAAATTCCCGAAGATGATATCAAACTATTAAAGGCAATGGCACACCCATTATGACTACATATCATTAATGAATTAACTAATAAGAAAACGTTAAATGTAACTCAGCTACAGAAATTTTGAATATTCCACAATCTACAACATCTCAACATCTATCTAAACTAAAAAGGAACGTTCTACATGCTGAAAGAAAAGGGCTAGAGGTATACTACTCTATAAACAATTCGAAAGCAGATAAAATTGTAGAAATCCTCAATGTTTCGAATATAAATTAAAACAAAAATATAACCAAATAAGAAGCCGTTATAGGGGTCTCGCCACATCGCTATCCAGCTAAAAAGGACGAGTTACCTCAAAATAATAAAAACGAGCATAATACATAAAATTATCGTTTTGGAGTATTTCAAAATCTTAAGTTGATGGGCATGTGGTGGGACCCCTATATATGTGAGAAAAGAGAGAGAAATCATCATTACATTAATGAAAAGGAGTGTACGAATTGGGATATTTCAACCCTGAATTGATGAAAAGCAATCTAGATCAGGAAGAAACAATACAAATTGTAAAAAACTATATAAAGAGATTAGCAGAAACATGTGAAGATAAAGAGTATGCAGCGGAAATTATTGAACGTATTTACAATGAGGATACTACTTGTAAGGATACCTACTTTATTTTAGAGTGTAAAAAGCTAACATAGGTATACTATTGCAAAAAAGACACTATAGAAAGTGTCTTTTTTTACGTTGACATTCTATGAAAGAAAATGTAGTGATTAATCATAGTTTGTTGGATTCTTCTTATATATGGTGCATAACTTGAGATTGTATAATGTCTTTCCATAAATCCTCCCTTATTGAAGTAGAAGGAACATGTATACTAGGGAACAAAAAACAAAAAAAGAACATTTTAATAAGAGAACCAGATTTTATAGTAAAATAGATACCATGGTATGAATGTACGTTTTAGATATGAGCTTAATGGACCATATGCTTATAGAATTGAGAAAGAACTTAAAACAAATAGGTTGTATATTTTAAGACAGTAATGCTTCGAGCAGTATAGATGGCACGTCAATAACTTAAATGATTTAATATTCACACTATATATAAGTTAAAGTATACGACTAAGGAAAAGAGGGATTTGCAGTGTGCTGCACATTCAAGAATTAATTCTTACGTAGGGAGTGCTTATATGAAAAGTTTGAAGCATGTAATATTGCTAGTATTATGTTTCTTATGTCTAAGTGGTTGTAATCAAGAAAATGGAGCTGAGGTACAAGAATATATAAAAGAAAAACACGGTATTGATGTAGTTGTAACAGATTGGAGCTCGATAAATGAAAATAATGGTGGTAATACCTACCATACTGTGCAAGAAAAAAATAACAAATATCTAAAATTCCGAGTAAAGGTACAAGGTCTCCTCTATTCAAATCCAGTAGGTGATGAATACCAATACGGAAAAAAAACATTTGAGGAATATAAGAAATTCAAACCAACTCTAGAAGAAATAAAAAAATTAGGCTACGTGGAATCTGAAACAGAAAATCCTCTTCAATATATATTAGATAATAAAGATCCAGATGAAGGAAAACCAACTAATGAATTATTATTAACTTTGCAAATGAGTAATGAGATTGACTTTAGCCAATTGAATTCAGTAGAATTAGATCGTTTATATGCTCTATTTCAACTCATTCAGGAGAATAATAAAAAGATAACAGAACTTGAAATTAAGGATCATACTGGCCAATCTTTAGGTGAACCTTTTAAAAATGTGCAAGAAATGATAACAAAAGAAGAACTGTTACTAACAATAAAATCTACGATGTCAGATGCCATAAATAAATATTGGGAAAACTGGATTAGAACACACACCAAAGTAGAAGAAAGATTACATGAAATGCAAAACGATCGATTTGCAATTAAAAGTATTACTTATTCAAGTTCAGATGAAGAGGATAGTCGAAAATATTTAGTGACTTTAGTTATTAATACCACCAATAATATATTTGAAAACAATCCCCTTTTAATTGAGGATTTAATCAAAGTAACCACAATCCTTAAAGAAGAATTATATAATGAAAAATTTAACATCTATTTAACCAATAAGACAGGAACAATAAATGAAAATTGGTTATCGTCAAAAGAAATCAAAGAAGCAAATAACATCGAAGATCTTGTAAAAGAAAGAGATCCTGCGAATTAAATTTAAAGTCCTCTGCATGTTTGTTATTTGATGTGAATGCACAATATTTCGAAGTCCCAACCCAGGCTAAAAATCCCATGTATTTTTGAAAGAAAAGGGCTTATATTTTCATTTTGAAGTATTTACTTTTCATAGCTTGATAGTGATGTAGTGCTATCTCTATATGTTATTATTAATTGCACTAGGAGCATAGGAGCGTTATAATATTCCCTAATTACATATAATGAGGTGCAGAAAATGAATAAAACAGAATTAACAAAAGTAGTTGCGGATAAAGCAGAACTTACACAAAAGGATGCTGCTACAGCGACACAAGCTGTATTAGACGCTATAACAACAGCTCTTGCAAATGAAGAGAAAGTACAGATTCTTGGATTCGGTACATTTGAAGTACGTGAAAGATCTGCACGAACAGGTCGTAACCCGCAGACAGGTGAAGAAATGCAAATTGCTGCCTCAAAGGCACCTGCATTTAAAGCTGGAAAAGAATTGAAAGAGGCAGTGAAATAAGTATCCTAAGAGAAAAAGGATCTGATACTCATATCGGATCCTTTTTATTTGTAATACACCAATTTCTAATTTAAAGTGTAAAAGGACAATAAATCTACTAAATTTTTAAAACCAAACACAAGCATAACCCCATTCTAATTTAAGGACGGGGTTAAAATATAGTTGTTTCTATAGTGTTTTAAGAAAAGATTGTACTTTTTAATAGACTACATGCTACTGAATTAAGTGAATAATTCTTTGTGATAATTCAACCTAAAATTCTATTCTATATTTTTTTTAGCTGCGTAATCACCATAATAGTAAGTATCATATAAATCCTCACTTTTAGGAGTAGCAATTATAGTATATTCACCATTTCCATCGACTTCAAACAAAGCAATATTATCATATTCTGGTTCTATAAAGTGGGGAAAGTGATCAGGATTTGAATCATCTACTTTCATTTTGATACTGTATATCCCTTTTGCTAATACTCCACTTTTTTGAAAGCCCTCAATTAGATCTTTGGCTTTTGGAATAGGATGTTTATTTTTATTCATGTCAAATTCAAATAGAAAATTCACCACCCCTAGATACATGCCATTACGATTTTTATCTTGTAGGTCACTTGGTATTAATTTAGATAAAAGTTCAGTAGTATCTATCTTTTGGGTCTTCTTAAAATTATCAAGTAGGTCTTGGTGATTATTTACATTTACCCCAATGTTGTCGTAAGGAAATATACGAATAGAACCATTTTCTTCTGGGACAGCTTTATTAGAATATTTTACCAACCCATATTTTTTTATAATCTGCTTCATTACTTGAACTACTTCTGGATGTTGCTCAATATATGCACCCTTGAATTGTTCGAGATAGATATCGTCACTATCATCTTTTAATATTTTCAAAGTATCTTTTTCAATCATTAAGAACGGATAAGCACGATATGGCTTTTTTATTTCTACATAAGTTTGATGGCCAATATCTACAAGCCAATCATTACTTGTCTTAATAACAGAAAATTCACCTTGTATTCCATAGTTTGTTTTTAAATATTCTTGTATTGGTTGATTCAGATCATCTTTAGAGAAACATCCACTAAGAATTAGGAGTGGTGTACTTACTAAGATAACTTGAATGAATCTTTTAATACTCTTCATTTTTCACCCTGCATTTCTAAAATTTTATTAATATTATAACATTTTCCATTAAACTAAACTGCCATGTTGATTTAAATACAATTCTTAACAATGTTAACGAAACAATTAATAAAATCACTCTATAATCTGGCCTAATTGCTGAATAACATGACCGGCATTTTTACAACAACTCTATTATTTCTGTACAAAAGGAGATTTTATGTGAAGGGTATCGTCAGGTTTGTAGAAATACCCCCGGTTAAGAGTATGCAAATTTTTATGCGGATTTTCGACTAATTCAGTAACAAACGAGAACTCTAAAACCGAGCTAGGATAGGAATGTACAAAAAATACTTAGATCCATAGCACAAAAAAGAAGGTTCCTCTGTGAGAATATGGTTCCCCTTTTCGATGCTACCGATAATGAGACGTTTTGTTAACATCACATGAATACCCTATTTATGCGAATTTGTACAAAATTGTCTTTGCTGATGGTACAATCAAAATCATGGAGGGATATTATGGGGATTTTTTATGTGATACCACTTTTTCTAATATTCGGCACTGCAACATTTTTATTTATCAAGGCTGGTTCACCAAAAATTAAGAATAAAAATATATCATTGATAATGGTTTGTTTAGCGATAAATACACTCATAATTCCAATATCTTGTTTGGTTGGTTCGTTTGTTTCTTATACAAATGAGGCGGCAACAGAATTTACATATAATAATCCATTTTATTTTTGGAAAGGATTTTTCTTTATTCAAATAATACCGCTTTTCGTGCTATTTGTGGCTTTTTTGAAGTTTGTAATAGCAAAGAGAACAAAACAAGTATAGAAACACATAATGAATAGGTGGATGCCTTATTAGAGGAGGGATCCACTTTTTTCTTGCTATCGATAATAATGCGTTATGTTAAATAGAATTGTATAGAGCATTTATTTATTTTTCTTTCAAGGATCAATTCATAATATAATATAGAAAATATTTCTTTGTTTCGTCGATTAAGGAGGGAATTTAATATTGAAACAAGAAAAGATTGATATTTTAGCTGAAACCTTATTAATGGAGGTTATAACACAAAAAGTTGAAATGATAGAGCAGCTTCCCATTATGCTAAAAGGTATTGCCTATTTAGATGATTGGGCAGAAGTCATTTCAAAAACAACAGAATGTGAAATTTTTGAATCAGATGCACCCAGTGTTATGAATAATTTTGCCGTAGGAGAAAAAGTTTTAATAGAGCTAGAGATGCCATGTCTTATATCAACATGGCAGGATAGAGAACAACTTCTGAGAATTACAACTACTGTGAAAGTAAAATGCTTAGTTTCTCATACAGAAGTATTTGATTGGAACAATATGAATAAAAAAGAATTGTTAAATCGCCAAAAAGATGTGCAATTTGTAGAGTTAAACTATATAAATACTGAATGTGATGATATTCGTGCTTATTGAATTAACTAAAACAATAAATTCCAGTTTTTGTTTTTAGCGTTTTTTACATAAAGGGGTAGCATCCAACCCATCAAGCTAATATTTTGATGTCCCCTAAAACAAAAATTTTATCTCTTCACAGTTAGTTATCTATGAGAATTGAGTTCATTTTTTTGTTTTGGATATTCGCTTTTCTTAGCTTGATGGCAATGGCCCATATGGACAGCTTATTTACATAATTATCGTTAGCGGAAGTTCCATTTTTCAAAACGACTCCATTAAATATGATTGGATGTATAAAACACATTAATAAAGAATTATACTTGACTTTGGTCTACCGCAGATGCTTTCTCTTAATCATCGATATGAATAAATGACTTACTTATGATCAATTTGTAGTTGTTGTTTTTCGTTAAAACACATTGAGAATTGTGGATGTTTTTCTGCTTCTTTCTTTGTTCCTATAAAGAATTGCGAATATGTCAATCCAGCTTGCGATGATACTGATGTATTGTGAATATCTTTGCCTTCTTCTAACCTCTTAATTTGGTTTCCGCTTTTGTCTACATAATAGTATTTTACATTACCCCATCCAGAATCAAGGTCACTTTTCCTACCAATCCTTTCATTCGATGATGTTTTTAATAGTCCATCTTTAGTTACTTGATATATAATTTTCTTATCTTCAATTTTTAGGGGTGGTGCATCCTTGATGTTATAAAGGACACCCACACATCCTTTGTAACCATCAGGTATTAAAAAGACCTTCTTAGCGAAAGAATTATACATATCATATATCCAAGCAATAGGGGTACCTAGTATGATAACAGACAAAAAAAAGGCTATTCCAGCATAAGCATATTTATTCTTACGGATAAAGTACCATGCCAAAAATATAAACAATGAGAAAAGTGGTATTGCTTGAATGAAGAGAACTCCTTTTAAAAAATCAAGTTCAGTACTGTCTGGAGGGTCTGTTGTCATCCCGCCTATAAACAATGCTAATGGAGCTGTGATGAGATTCAATCCTAAACTAAGATAAATCAATAACAACAGGTTTTTATTTTTATTTTTTGGTACTTCATCCATCCGAATTCCTCCTACACTTAATTCAATGAAATTCATGTTGCACCGTAAATCCTATCCCATTTTGAGGGAGACATGATCTGCTCTCAATATTTTTTCTTTTTAAGCCGATAAAGCCCTTCAGATTGGTTCCCAGTGCAATCAAAGTCATAACGATATAGATACTTAGGGAAGTAACCTGATTTGGAATCAAATTAGCAAGGTTTGCCCAAAGTAATGCAATGCTTGCTAGCCATGTTAAACGGATGATATAAGACCAACCTGTTCACTTCCCTTTTCCTAATTGTACCATTTGGGGCAATCGATTTGTTAGGATTTTTGAATGTATATTCTATACATGCTCGGTTAACATAACGTCTCATTATTGATAGCAAGAAAAAAGTGGATCCCTACTCTCACAAGGAATCCACCTATTCATTATATGCTTCTATATTTGTTTTGTTTTCTTTGCTAGTGCCAACTTCAAAAAAGCTGCAAGTAGTATGAGAAGCGGTATTCCCCGAATGAAGAGAAATCCTCCCTAAAAATCAAGTGCAGTACTATCTGGAGGGGCTGTTGCCATCCCGCCTATAAAAAAAAGCCATTGGACTTGTGAGTAGATTTATCCCTAAACAGACCATTATCAACGATAGGTTTTTAGCCTTAATTTTTGGTGAACCAGACTTAAAAAATAAGAATATTGCAGTACCGAATATAAGAAACAGTGTTACATAAAAATTTAACATAATATCCCTCCATGACTTTTTTACAAATGGCTGTATTTACGTCTGCATACAGTAATTTTAGAATGGCTTATCTGTTCACTAAACAAAAAACATAAGAGGCCTCACCATACATGTCCATCTCCCGAAAAGAGGGAATAAGAAAAAATAACGTTTTTTTGTACTTAGGGGTAGTGAAAATTCTTAAGTTGATGGCGATGTATGGTGATCCCTAATAAAACGATTATTGTATTTTAAATAAGGAACGACTTCTCACAAGAGAGTCCCTTTTTCATCTTTAAAAATGGTAAAATGTAGTTTAAGGAAGGGTAAGAATGAAAAATGAACATAGGGGGATTTAAATAAGGGATGGGAAAAAACCCTAACTATGATTGTATGAAGTATATAATAGAAAAGGGAGAACTTGAATGAGGAAACCAAAAGTAACTGTTTTTATCTTTTTACTGAGCATACCACTATTCCTATTAAGTGGTTGCTCTATAGACACAAAACTATTAGAAAAACCAATAGGAGATTATTTGTCCGAAAACTACGGGATAAAGAATGGGGATTTTAAAATTCTTTCTACTGATAGTGGGTTTGGAGCTTCTAATCAACAGACTTACGTGGAAATAAAAAAACCATATCGCACTCTTGCTTATTTACTTGTAGACAAAGAATCATATGAAATAGTTAAAAATGGAAGCGATGATGTTTTTCTAGAAATATTTAAAGGAGCTTATGTTGAACAACATCGTGATGTTTTGAAACAATCCGATAAGATAATAAAAAAGTATAACTTATTAAGTGAATTCTCCTATCGTAAAAATAAACCAAATTTCTATTACTATTTAGATATACATATAGATAAAGAAAAAGAAAAGGAATTAATTGAAAATTTCAAACGTGATCAAAAAATAAACACTGACAATATAATGAAAATGTTAAAAGATAGTAAACCTAGAGATCATGCTAATTATACAGGAGTTATCAATTTTAATTACTATTACAATACCTACAAAAATAGTGAAACTGTTCCCAATGCTCAAAGTATTATGGATGATTTCGAAAAGAGCCACGTGCTAACAGAGGGCATTTATAAGATAGCTGTTGTGACCATGTATTCCAGCCCTAATGAAACAACCATAGGAGGAACGGACAGTCGTAATAATAATGTCATGTTTACCGTGGATAAACAAGGGAAATTCGAAATATTAAAAACAACTGTAGATTCTTGATAAAATACGTCAATTGTTGTGTTTTAAAAAAGGGTCCACTTCCCACAAGGAAGAGGGGGCACTGAAAAAGTCCTCATGGTTTAAAAAGTGAAACCGACTTATGAGCAGCCCTTTCCTTTTTGAGGATACAAAAAAAAACGCCCATCCATCTTTAAAGAAATAAAAAAACCAGCTATATTATGCAAGGTTCTGGTGCAAAAATAGAATAAAAGATAATAAAGCGCATAGATTCCTAACGGAATCATATCTTATGTTGCAAGTCCAAACAATTGATGGATGAATTCTTTCTGATTTTGGACAGACTGATCCTGTAAATCAACCTGTTCTTTTTTAATCATATGCATGGCTTCTACTCCAGAAAGAATGGATGTAGCTGTGTCAAAACATTTGAATCCTAGCATAGAGCGTACTCGTTTCTTAATAAAACGATGATCTTGTTCCACAATGTTATTCAGATATTTTATCTGCCTGATTTGGATGCCTAGTGGCATCTTTTTTTCTTCCTTCAATTTTTCTATGGCTATTGGATAAGCTGGATTTTTATCAACTGTAATCACACGAAGTTTAGAGGCATGGAAAGACCGCAAAGCTTTCTTGAAGAATCGCTTTGCAGCCTTTTGGTCTCTTGTTTTGCTTAGATAAAAATCGATTGTGTTTCCTTTCGAATCAACAGCACGGTACAGGTACATCCATTGCCCTTTAACTTTGATATATGTTTCATCGACTCTCCAAGAGTCATTGGTTTGCTTGAGGTGACGACGAATTCGTTTGTCCAATTCAGGACCATACTGATGAACCCAACGCATAATCGTGGTATGAGAAATAGATAAGCCCCGTTCCTCCATCATTTCCACCAAATCACGAAAGCTTAGGTTGTACCGTAGGTATCATCTTACCGTTAATAAGATAATATCAGTCTGATAGTGCTTCCATTTAAACGGATTTTCCTTTTCCATACTGATCACGCACCTTTTTTAGAGTTATACTATCAGTATGTCCAAGATTAGGAGATTACTTGCAAGGATTTTGGAGTTTTTGCACCAGAACCACCACTTTAATTTAAATAATTTATATTGAACTCCCATTCAAGTATTATTTTTCCTAATGAATAATTGGTATATTCTGTCTTACTCCACCTTTTCGGGGGATGGGCAAAAACACCCATATAGTGTCTCATTATCAGTAGCAAGAAAAAAGCGGATCCGTACTCTCAAAAGGAATCCAATCTCTCTTTTTCTATAACTATATTTTTATATGGGGTAGCACCCCATCGCTATCAAGCTAAAAAGGACGGGTTACCTCAAAACAATAAAAACGAGCATAATACACAAAATTTTCGTTTTGGGGTATTTCAAAAAATTTTAAGTTGATGGGCATGTGCCGTACCCCTATTAAAGTGGAAATTTCTCAAACGAAACTTTAATATATATAATTAATATTCTATTCATATTAAAAAATTGAAAAGAGGTGGCACTTTGAACAAATGGGCTATATTATCTTTATTGTGTGTACCCTACGCTCTTTTAACTATAATAAATGAGGATACATTAGAGATAGGTGGATCAGCAAATATCTTTTGGAAAATTGGTTTATTTGCACCGCTTATAGGCGTTTTATTTTCAGCTGGAGCCAGTAAGACTTACCAACGCGTTATGCTTGCAATATTTAATTTAGGTTACTATTTTGGGCTTTACATCTATATGCTATACACTTTTTAAAATACTCTTTTTATATTCGTTTTGTAAAAATATATTTAGGGGAGAAAACAATGAAAAATAAAATACACTATTTATCAATAATTTTCACAAGTCTTGTTTTTTTATTTTTATTTATAAAAGCATTAGGATGTATCTTTTGGATAAATGGTGCACCAATAGACAAATGGGTAGCTTGGATTAGTTTATTTGCTATTCCTACTTTCATTTATTATTCTTTTCCAGGGCAAAATTTCAAAAAAACACAAAAAATGGTAACTGTAATTATCATAATAGTTCAATTAATATGGCTAAAATGGGCAATTAATCAATCTAAATATTATGTATATATTAACAGTAATAACATTCTCCCATCTCCATATATAATTCAGGAGACTCCAAATTCAGATATTCCTATTTCTCTTGGCCAAAGGCTTTTAACTGACTATACATTTTATAAATCAATTAATTCATATCTATATGTAAAAGAAAATGTCACAGAAAGTGATCGAGGCATTGTTGATTGGATAAAACATTTTGATAGCAAAATAAAAGAAGAAAAAGACGGGCGCATCTATATAGAGACTTATAAGGGAAAATTATTTTTCAAGTAAATTGTAAAAGGGAGAACTCAATGTGAAATCTCCCTTTTAAGACTCTCAATCGCTATAGGATAGACCGGATTTTTGTCTACTGTAATCATATTGGGTTTTGGAGCATGAAAAGATTGCAAAGATTTCTTAAAAAAGCCATTGATACTAGCTATTATTTTTGGAGAAACAACTTACAAAAAAGATAATTATAAAAAGTCGATTCCTTATTTGAGATAAGGAATCGACTTTCAAATAAATCATATACTCGTTCTGGTGTCGATATGTATTTATTACAAATTACCTTTAACTTTTCCAACGATCTCGTTTATCGTATTTCGATCTAGCTTGTCACTAATTTCGAATAGCTCACGATCTCCTACTAATTGTACGCCTACGATGTCGTTGCGGTCTTTACCGTATTGCACTTCAATAATAGATCCGCGCTCTATTTGTTTCCAAATGTAACCAGCTTCATCTTTATTGTCTAAAGTAATACAGTCCTCAATGTTTTCATTGATTCCAATTAACATATTATCGTCAATATACCCAATCTCGTATTGTTGACGCTCTTTCGCTTTGCCGCTTACTAAAATACCCGCACGACCATATGAGTAATCCAAATAGTCTGCTTTCGGCTCTTGTGCCTCAGCTTTTTCAGTAGTGCCACAACCGGTAATAAGACCAATTGGCATAACTGCAATTAATACTACTCTAGTAAATTTCTTTATCATCTAAAACCAACCTTACATGTTTAAGTGAAAATTCCATTTATTCCCTCATTAAAGGATAACATGATACTACGGGGAAAGCAAAACGAAAAAATGAGCTGACTTCTCAAAATAACTAACTATAGAGAAAGAAAATTTTCATTTAGGGGGTACTTCAAAATCTTAGTTTGATGGCAATGCGATTTTACTTCCGCCTGCTAAAAAACATTCGTAATGATTGTTAATATTTGTTAACATTAAACAAGAAGTGCTTGTGAAGGATAACATTCCTTTCATAATAGTGCTTTTTGTTTTTTGATTTATTTTATAAGGATAAGAGGGAAGATATATGCGTTCTAAGAAGTACAATACCATAGCATCAAGCTGTCTAATTTTGTTTCTTGTTTGTTGGATCCTGCTATCTACATATGGTAAATACAATTATACTGTTGGTGATTTCACTCCAGCTGATGTGAAATTAACCGTTGGACTGGATATTTTACAGATGACTCTCCTTTTTATGTCTTTGGTCTTCGGCTTGATAGCATATGCTTTACAAGACGAAGGAGGCTACGCAGGGATTAATATTATAATATCCCTCGCTTTGTTTGTTTTAACAGGTATGAGTGATATTTTAACAATTTATATACTGTTTACTGAGCCTGTCCATTTACAAATGTTATTTAAGTAATAATCTTACTTGAGCTTGAATTACCTTACCGAAATGAAGAAATAGAAGTACTATAAATGTACAGAGATAATAAAGTTGTTTTAAAAATACCGGTCATTTTATTCAGTAATTGGGCCAGATTATGAAGTGATTTTATTAATTGTTTCGTTAAGAATGTAAAGAAGTGGACTTTAGCCAACCTGGCAGTTTAGTTGAATGGGAATGTTATAATATTATTAAAATTTTAGAAATGTAGGGTAAAAAAATGAAGAGTACTAAAAGATTGATTCAAGTTATCTTAGTAAGTACACCAATCCTAATTCTTAGTGGATGTTTCTCTAGTTTCTCTAAAGATGATCTGAATCAACCAATACAAGAATATTTAAAAACAAACTATGGAATACAAGATGAGTTTTCTGTTATTCGGACAGATAATAATTGGTTTAATGGGATTGACCATCATACTTATGTAGAAATGAAAAAGCCATATCGTACTTATCCGTACCTAACGATTGAAAGAGATACTTTGAAAATTTTAGAAGATCATAGTGATGATATCTATCTCGAACAATTCAAGGGCGCATATATTGAGCAACATCCAGAAGTAGTTCAAGTGATGAAACAAGTCATAAAAAAATATGGGGTAATAAAATATCCTGATAAAGCAGACCCAGAAGAAAATGGTCCTATTCGTATATTTCCTTATGACAACATTGAGTTTAATATAAATAATTCTCAAGAGCTACTTGATGATTTTAAAGAGACTCAAAAAATTGATACTACTGGACTATTACCTACATTAATACCAAGTGATCCCAAAAGTGAGAAATATAATAGCAGGCATGAAGGTGTGGTGAATTTTCTATTTAGATTCGATATGAATAAAAATAAACATCCTATTCCAAAGGCCAAAGATCTAATTGAGGACTTCCAAAAAAGTGGGGTATTAACAAAGGGGATATACAACATAGATATGTTTGTAGATGATTCAAATCCAGATCATTTTGTTGGATGGGAATATAATAACGTGGCTTTGTTTGAAGTCGATGAAAATGGTAAATATACCGTAATTGCTACTCCTAATTATGATGATATACGTGACACTTATTTTTATGGTGATTACGCAGCTAAAAAAAATATAGAATAGAATTTTAGGTTGAATTATCCCAAAGTCCAATCGCTTATTTAATTATGTAGACGAAATAATTATTTTCCCTAAAAAATATTGGGGACTTAAGGGGATAGAATGAATCTTCTTCAACAATTGGGCGCTATTTTTGAATAAACCTTAGATTTTTAAACGATTTTATTGTTATATTTTTGAGTACAGTTAAGTATCTTACATCGAAAATTAAAAAACTATATTTTAACCCCGTCCTAAATTTAGAATGGGGTTATGCTTGTTTTAGGTTTTAAAATTTAATAGCTTTGTTGTCTTTTTACAATAAAGGGTACCGCCCACATGCCCATCAACTTACGAAAAATAAACGCCAAAACGAAAAAAATTAGCTGACTTCTCAAAGTAACTACCTATAGGGGGGCACCATATCATTTAATGTTAAGACTTGTAGCGCTTAACCATAAATACACATAAAAAGAAACCAGGCGGTAGTGAATATCAAAAATATTACGGAAAAGTGTATATTAGGAACCAACAATTTTGCGTGATCTTTATTTTTTTTCAATGCCATAGTTGAAGAAATAATGGCGATAACTAATGGGAGCATTAAGGCATAAATTATATATGTAAGATCACGTCCAGTATCTAAATATGGTTCACCAGGGTGAATATAAATAAGTTCATAATGATAAGTAAAATAAATATACAAAGCTATACAAAATATGAAATTTGCTCCTACGGCAACCCAAAAAGTTGTATTGTTTAATCTTTTCATCTGCCTACTCCTTTAAGTAATCCCTTCCTAATATTACAGCAAATAAGAAAATTTTACATCGTAATATTATGTTAAATTCAAATAAAAAAGGGTTCAGTCGAGATGCGTGTAATTTAAGGTTATGGGCTATATTTTATTTCCATTATCAGATTTCGGTGTAACAAAAAACTGTTTTACTAATAATGTTACGAATTATTTTTGATACAGTATTTTGTTACAGCTAGTTCAACAATTAGGATATTTCATATTTTCAAACACAAAACGTAACAAAAACGAACGCGTTTATGTTACAAATATCTCCGAAAAATAACGTCTGGGAAAAAATGTATCGCTATGACCTATTTTTACACGTATCTCGGCTGTACCCCTATTAGTCTAGTTAAATTACAAATCCAGTACCTATTGGCTTGTCCGCAAATGGTGTGCTAAATCCTTTAAAGACTAATTCAACTCCTGAAGTATCATCTGGCAAAGGTGGTGAAATCACGAAGTTGAAGATCATATATCCTGTTGTACCGCCTCCTTGGGACCGACAATCGTATATAACTTAGTTATCTATCCTTTTTTCAAATATGCTTTTCACAAAACTTTCCTTGTGGTTGGTATATTCATTTATCCCCGTAGAATGCCTCTTTAAATAATCCAATTTTATGTTGATATATTCTTTGTGTGCATTTTCATTCGCATTTAAATAATCTCTAAAAAAAATTAAGTTTTTCCATAGTTCTTTTTCAAATTCTACAAGGTGAATATAATGGGTTCTTTCTTCATAAGTGTTATCTGTAAATTTCGCAAATACAATTTCATTAGGTTTTTCTACTCTTAACCGAAGGAATCCAATGCTCTTTAGCCCGTTTATAATGGAAGAATTTAATGTGCCTAAATCATCTACTGCTACTAATATGTCCAAAATGGGTTTTGCTAACATATCTTTGATTGCTGTACTACCGATATGCTCAATACGATTTTCACTAATACCTGTACATTGGTATATTTCCTTTTGTACTTTTAAAAATTCTGTACTCCAATCAGCGGTGTATGGAACCACTTTTACTTCATCTTTTTTTAATCCTAATCCCATTCTTTTCTCCTTCCAACATTAGAGATTATTAAATTAATTCTATGATTCATGGTTTAACCCTTCTCAAACTAACCCGCACCTTTTAGTTGAATAAGTATGGGTATGACATTCCCTTATAAAATGATTTATATTTTTTTATAAACTTCTGAGTAGACCACTTTTAACTGTTCTCGTAATTCCTTTTTTATTCTTCCAACTTCTTCATGCGACGTTGTAATGAAGCTATAATGGCATCTTTGTTATTATCATCCAGCTCACGTTTCACTTGTTTCGGTGTAGGAACTTGCATAATTTAAACATGATCTACATAATGAACGAATTATACTAAATATGTAAGCTATTATTTATATTTCTAATATCTATAAAAAGAGAGGATATTCGTCTCTATATTGAACGAACAATCCTTTCTTCATAATACTCTAATTAATGTACGTTTAGACACATTTTAGCCGGTTCCCTGTACGTTAAGGAATTAGTTTGTATTATTTTTCATTTGATTTATCCTTAAAAAGAACGTTGTATGTTTCATCTTTTTCACTCAATGTAGCGAAAAC
>Ga0102589_1003563_pt1 | contig 16017 bp, 7 predicted proteins | sample AraplaMF_Col_mLB_FD_76858 | JGI IMG/M metagenome (GOLD analysis project Ga0102589, IMG submission 76858) | Arabidopsis root microbial communities from the University of North Carolina, USA - plate scrape MF_Col_mLB | ecosystem: Host-associated > Plants > Roots > Endosphere | place: USA... | reverse complement strand
AACAATAATCTTTTGATTTCCTTGTGGTAAATCAGTAACAGAATAGTTTCCAAGTTCATCTGTAACGACTGTGGCAAGTACGGTTTCATTTTGATCAAGTATCCTTACAGTAGCATTTGGAATAGGAGATCCAGTGTCGGATGTAATAGTTCCCAAAACGGTCGATGGATCTGGAGTCAAAATAATATCTGATGAAATTGTTTGGTTGGAAAGCACAGTCACACCAGTAGATGAAGAGGCATAGGTCTCAAATGACGCAGTGAGAGTATAGGTACCAGGAGATAAACCCGTTAAAAAGTATTGACCTGTACCATCCGTTACTAATGTAGCAATAGGAATTAAGCTTGAAACAGGGAAAACACGAACTGATGCACCAATCAATGGAGCTAATGTTTGAGAATCATATATTTGCCCTGTTATCCCTCCAGGATTGCTAACTAATTCTACATTAACCACAGACGTTTCACCTGGTTCAGAAATAAAACTTACTATCTGGGATTGGAATAGTGGATTAATAAAGGATAGTGTATATTGTCCAGCACTAAAACCAGTTATTTGATAGAAACCATTAATGTCTGTTTGAGCCTGTGTAATAAGAATTCCATTATTGTCAATGAGTTGAACAAGAGTGTTAATTAGTGGCTCACTGGTGTCTTGATTAATAATATTTCCTTGAATGCTTGAAGGTAATTGTTGCAAGTTGAAATTAAGGTTACTCGTTTCTCCGGGTGTAAGCGTGACGGAGGATGACTGGGAACCGTAATCCGGATCAATAACAATGACAGTAAGAGTACCTTGTGGGAGATTTGAAAGAACATAAGATCCATTTGAGTCAGTTTGTGTAGTAGAGATAATAGGACCTGTAGAAGTGAACTGACGAACGATAACATCAGCACCAACTATTGGTTGGCCAGTTGCTATATCAATGACCCGCCCTGTAATAGACGATGGGTTTGGTTCTAAAGCAAAGCTTGCGATAGACTGTGTATCAGCAATAATCGTAAAGCTGATAGTTCCACTTGTAAACCCTTGTGAAGTAGCTATTGCCGTATACTGCCCAGGTGCCAAACTCGAAACAAGAAATTCTCCCGTTGGATCAGATACAACTGAAACGACAGCTGCTCCGGTTTGATCAAATATTTGAATACTTGCAGCTGGTAACTGTTCCCCATTAATACGATTAACGATAAAACCCGAAACACTTCCAGGATTAGGGGTAAGCGCAAGGATTGTATTTGTTGTCTGCCCAGCATTTAAAATAATCGCTTTAGAATCTGTTCCGAAATTTTGTGCGTTTGCGGTTACTATAAAAGGACCTGCTGGCAAATTTTCTAGAATAAATGTTCCATCTTGCCCTGATGTTGCTTTTCCTACTAACAGCCCAGTATTGGGATTAATCACTGATATAATGCTTCCAGATAGACCTGTAAGCATTTGTTCATTAATGACCTGCCCTGTTAATGTTGCTGGAGAAGGTTCAAGTGGAACTAACGTGGTAGTTTCTTGGTCCCTGAAAACTTGAATACCAACTGTATTTGATTGAAATCCGGGAGCTATTGCATTAAGGATGTAATTACCAGGAGAAATATTTGAGAATATAAATGTTCCATCATTTTGAGCAAGTTCTGTCAGTAAGAGCACGCCATTTTGATCAAGAAGCTGAATTTGTAAGTTCTGCCCGTTAATTGGGTTTCCTTCGGGATCGGTGAGTTGCCCACGTATTGAACCAGACAGTTCATTTAGTGCGATGTTAGCTGTTGATGTGGAATCGCTAGTAACAACAGCTCCAACAGTTTTCGTGCCAAACCCTGGAGAAGATGCTGTTACTGTATAGCTACCAGGTGCAAGTCCTTGAACTAAAAAGTTCCCTGAAGAATCTGTAGTAACAGTAGCAATTGCAGTACTCGATCCAATAGTTTGTCGAATTATAACAGTTGCATCTGTTAGAGATTCACCATTTGTCTCATTTGTAACAAGGCCGCTGATTCCACCAGGATCGGGAACAAGACTAAAGTTTACACCACTAATGAAATCACCTGGTTGCAGGGTAACACCGCCAATTTGAGTACCAAAATTCGGCGCTGTCACCACAGTAGTAAAAGAACCAGGAGGGAGATTTCCAATCGAATAATTTCCATTATTATCTGTTCCAGCTGTTCCAATAATGACTTCATTTGTATTCAGAACTTGAACTATTGCATTTGGAATAGGATTTTCCTCTACATCTAGAACAACTCCTTGAATAGATGCAGGGCTCGGAGGAAGTGTAAGATTTACCGTAGTTGCTACATTTGGAGTAACTAGAGCTCCAGTTGATTGAGTTATAAAATTAGGACTCTGTGCTTTCACAATATAACTACCAGGAGCAAGATTTAGAAATTGATAATTTCCATTATTATCTGCCACCGTACTTTGTATAAAGATATTGTTTGTATTGTAAAGCTCAATGACCGTATTAGGCTGATTTGGAGAAATGTTTCCAACAATAGCCCCAGGTGAAAGTGCTAAAGCTACGTTTGCAGTTGTTGTAGCATTTGCTAAAACAATTGCACCTATAATCTTAGATTGAAAGTCTGCTGCACTTACTACAATGTTATAACTTCCAGGTGGAAGGCCTTCAATTGTATAAATTCCTTGACTATCTGTTAAAACAGTCTGTAATTGGACGTTATTCTGATTAACAACACTTATTGTGGCACCACCAATAGGGTCACCTGTTATTTTATTTACGACTTGCCCAACGATATAGCCAGGACTTGGGGCAAGCGAAATCTGAATGTTCGGTTGACTTCCCGGAGGGACGTTCACCGATGCAAAGTTTGTTTGGAAATTAGGAGCCGTTGCAAAAATAGTATAGGTACCTGGAGCAAGTTGAGGAACTTCAAAAATACCTTGCTGGTTGGCTAATACATTTGCTACCACAGCACCATTTGCATCCAAGACTCGCACCTGTATTTGTGCACCTGCAATTGATTCTCCTGTTTGTTGATTTAGAATTAATCCAGTAATAGTAACGGGGCTAAATGCAAGCGCAAAATTCAAAGTAGTCGTCTGATTAGATTGAATAGTAGTGCCTTGACTTGCAGTTTGAAGATTAGGAGCTGTTGCAGTTACTATATAGTTTCCGGGAGCTAAATTAGGCACTGTATATAGACCGCTTTGATCGCTCACCGCATTTCCGATTACTGCTCCACTAGTGTTGATTCGTACGTTAATAATTGCCCCTGAAACTGTATTACCATTCGTATCAATAATTGTTCCAGTTAAAACACCTGGATCAGGAATAAGAGTAAAATTGACAGCCGTTGTTTGAAAAGCAGAAACCTGCGCTCCCTTTACTTGAGAGTGAAAGTTTTGAGCGAGTGCATTTACTGTATAACTGCCTGGGGCCAAGTTAGGAATGGTATACGTTCCTGTTTCATTAGTGTTAACAGAAGCTACTAAATTGTTATTTAAAAATACACTGATAACTGTACCAATAAGAGGAATACCTTGATTATCTGTCACTGTTCCATTGATAACACCTACATTTTGGTTTAAAGCTGTGGAAAGTGTTGTTGTGGTGTTAGCCTTAATAACTGTACCAACGGTCTGACTAGCATACCCCTGCTGACCAAATGTTACGGTGTAGGTCCCTGGAGCTAGATTTGCAATAGTATATTGCCCCTGAGCATTGGTTGTGGCTGTTGCAATAGTAACACTAGCTTGATTCACTATGTTTACAGATGCCCCTATAAGTGGGCTACCTGTTTGGGCATCGGTTAAAGTACCTATCAGAGTCCCAGGAGATGGTTGAAGAACGATATTTTGATTTGTCGTCTGTCCTGCTTGAATAGTGAAACCTAATAGTGAAGTTTGGAAGTTTTGAGCGGTTGCTCTTAATCGAAACGTACCAGGAGCAAGTTGGTTGATCGTATACTGTCCTTGAGCGTTGGAGGTTGCGGTCCCAATTACATTACTTCCTGAATCAAGTACTTCTAGAACAGCACCTTCAACTGGTGCACCTGCAGAACTTGTAATTGTGCCTGTGACTGTTCCGGGTGAAGGAGTTAAAGTAAAGTTTGAAACAGTCGTCTGCCCAGAATTAATAGTGACCCCTCGGCTTTGTGATTGAAAGTTTGACGCGCTTGCTGTTAGTGAATACTGTCCTGGAGTAACACTAGAAATAGTATATTGTCCTTGAGCATTAGTTGTAACTGTCGTAACAACAGTGTTAAATTGATCGATTAATCTAATTGTTGCCCCATTCACTGGTGTTCCATCTTGAGATAATACCGTACCTGTTACATTTCCAGGTTGCGGCTGTAAAATGACGTTTAAAACTTGCGTTTGTCCAGCAGTAATCGTTGTTGTACGGGTTGCTGTAATAAAGTTTGAAGCTGCAAAATTTAGATTATAGGTACCCGCAGCAAGTTGGGTAAAGCTATAATTTCCTTCCGTGTTAGTTGTAGTTGTAGATATTAATACATTGCTTTGGTTGCGAAGTTCTATAGTAACTCCGCTAAGAGGTAAACCAGTCTGCCCAGAGGTTACCTTTCCCGTGATTGCTGCAGCTGCAGCTACCGTTACGTCATTAGCAGCCGTAACCGGAGTTAGTTGAGAGCCGGTAAAGTTGTCAGTGGCAGAAACAGTAACTGTGTTTAGCCTTCTTGTGCCTGCTGTAGAAAATGTTCCTACCACTGTATAAGTTAGCGTAACACTCTGTCCCGCGGTGAGGTTGCCGATATTCCATGTCAATGTCTTATTACTCGTATTAAGAGTAGCAGAACCACTTGAAACTGTAATATTACTTACACTTGATAGCTGATCAATACCAAAGACATCGCTTGCAACTACACTTCTCGCTATATCTCGACCTGTATTTGTTACTGTTACCCTTTGTGTCCATGTTGTTAAGGAACCTGTTAAGAGAGAGGTTGGACCGGAGGTAATTGTTTTGGTTGCAGTCAAAGCTGCTCGAACATCTACATCTGTCGGGGGAGTTGGATTGGTTATCGATTGTACAAATTGGAAGTTTTCACCAGCTTGTAAAGAATCTTTATTATAATTATTTGCATTTGCGGAAGAAAAAATAACTAATCCAATGGGAGTGGAGGCGGTAATTCCAAGAAGTGAAAAAAAGTTTGCAGCCGGGAATTGGAAATCTATAAAATAATCAGGGTTTCCACCGAAATTTGACCCATCATTGGTTAATGTAGCTCGAGCTACATCAAAATTTACAATTGGACGCGAAAAATTCGGGGCTCCACGTCCATCTGTTCCTTCTGCAGGGTCATTCCATGAGTTATAAACCCGTGTCGTATTTTTAATTAAGTTTATAGTATTATCGAGTCCATTAAGATTAGCTAGCCAGTCATATACTCCTGGATCTCCTGAGGTATTAATAAGTAGCCCCCAACTATAGTTGGAAAATCCAGTTAATTTAGAGTTTCTGGGATCCTCATTAACACGAATTCTAAAATAAACATTTGTTGCATCATATGCAAAAAATGCTGCAGGAAATTGCGTATTACCTACAAGATCTGTGGAGGCAGGAGATTGGTCCCCTACCATATCAAATATAGGTTGGTTCCCTATCAATATTGGCTGAAATTGACTATTTGAGGGAAAAGCCATTGTATAACCTCCTTATGTTGATTAACTTTACATTTTATTAGGCTAATAACTAAAACGTGAAACTTTAGAAGAATAATTAGATGAAAATACCTTGGAGATAAGTTTATATCTTATAGCAATGGCATTTTCTAATTTTTATCTAACAATTAAAATATAAAAAGCACTGATTATCTACTGTATAATCAGTGCTTTTTAATAACTATCGACAAGTTTCACTATGAAATCACATTATATATAAGAAATCTAAAGATAAATGTCAGGAATAGCAAACTTTTTTTACCCCTTTTGAATACAAATATAAAGATAGTTTTTAGAAGGAAATTTTACTGAGTTTAGATAAACGTTTTAGGTTAATATTCTTTAATTTTTATCCTTCCTCGGAATTTATATAACTCAGCACTTCACTTATTGCACTCTAAGAATATATGGTTTTCCAAGAGAAAGAAAGTTTATAAAGGGGGATAAGGATGAAAAAGTTGATTATTTTTTCATTTATCGGCTTTCTAGCCCAATTAATAGATGGTTCTTTAGGAATGGCGTATGGTGTGACTTCATCATCTCTTTTATTAACCTTTGGAATAGCTCCGGCAATTGCTTCAGCTTCTATACACATATCAGAGGTAATAACTACTGCTGCTTCTGGAATAGCCCATATTAAGTTTGGCAACGTTGATTCTAAAGCGTTATACAAATTAGTAATTCCAGGTTCTATAGGAGCTTTTATGGGGGCGTGCTTTTTAAGTAATTTACCAGGAGATATAGTGAAACCTTATATTTCTTTATTTTTATTAATGTTGGGTATCTATGTTATTATCCGTTTGTTATTTAAAGTGAAAAAGAATAGTGAAAAGCAAAACCTCAATTTATCTACAAAACAAGCTATACCTTTAGGATTAATAGCAGGATTTGCTGATGCAACTGGCGGTGGTGGATGGGGTCCTCTTATGACTCCTATTTTAATGTCTAGGGATGGAAATTCAGCGAGAAAAGTGGTAGGTACAGTGGATACAAGTGAGTTTGCTATTGCTATCTCTGCTACTCTCGGGTTTCTAATTTCACTTGGATGGCAAGATATTAATTGGTTTTGGGTAATAGCCCTTATGCTAGGAGGAGTTATAGCTGCTCCGATTGCAGCATGGTTAGTGAGAGTAATGCCTTCTTATCTGTTGGGTGTTTTTGTAGGTGGCTTTATCGTTTTGACTAATGTTTGGACATTACTTAAGGTGTGGCCTATAAGCGATTTAGGGGAGATTTTTCTTTATATAGTAATCTTTATCTTTTGGATAGTAGCAATTATCTTTGCGAGTAAGAAGAATCAGAAAAATCATTAGTTCTTAATCATAGAAACATAATTTTTTCATTTTCCTTAAGTTTGATTTAGATTAATATAGGTGAATTTTCTACTGATAAAGTTACTAGATAAATTCACCTATATTTGCTTACGTGAAAACTCTTCTATATTGAATTTTAACCACCAAAAATTCTAGTCCAGAATCCTTTTGGTTTTTGCTCCAGATTTTCTTGAGCGGCCGCTATGAGCTTTTTTGTATCACTTATTTCTCTTAGGGCACTGGTTAATTTTTCGTCTCTTTTATCTAGATTATTTTCAATATATCGATCCTGAGAATCTAGTTTGTCTGTAAGATGCTTTATCAGTGTCCCTTGTTCATCTAAACGTTGAATAAGTGCAAGTTGAAACTGCTCATCCTTTTCAGATCGATCAAGCAATTCTTGAACTTTATTTTCAAGAGAATCTATTTTTTTTTCAAGATTTGACTGTATATCTACAGCTTCTGTTATAACTTCTCCTTGCAGCCACTGGTTAACCATCTTATAACTCCAGTTTTGTTCTTGAATTCGTTTCTTTATTTCAATTAATAAATCGATATTGTTTTTAGTATATCGACGATGGCCGCCTTCTGTTCGCTGAATCTGGAGGTTAAATTCTTTTTCATATAAACGAATTAAATCAATACTTAAACCAGTTAGTTTTACAGTATCTTTTAAAGTATAGACAATTCCTTCATCTGTATTTTTAGACATTTTTCTAGAGTTCTCCTTTCTTTATCAAAAATCTAGATTGATGGAACTCCTTAATATATAAGGGTTCATGAGGATTCTAGAACATACTTTCACTAGGTTTTGTTCGAGGATTATGTAATTGATTAATTTCTAGAAAATTTCAAGATATTCCTCTTTTTTAGGAATCTATTAATTATTTTAAATCATTTTGATAATCTTAGTCCATTTTTAATTCTAGAGAAAATTGCTGATCTTTCAAGAACAGATTTCTTAGCTAATTTGGAATTTCATTAACTAACTATAATTTTTTTGAAGGAATGAGTGAAATTTATGCCGTTAGAAATCTTCAAATGAACAGCTGAATTTTTTTAAAAGTATGGGAGTTAATCATCGCACTTGGTCACTGTAAAATAAATTCTGGAGTACTTAAATGCTTTGATATAAGGGTTATGAGCAATTCTAGAATGTAGTTATGCTAGCTTTAGTTCGAGGTTTATTATCGACTTTATTTATAATTTTTAAATAGGTTTCCACACAAACCCATCTCTATTATTTTTTCATTACTATTTAGGTTACTTATTATTGTACTTTAAAATCATTAAAAATCTATGCAATAAAAAATTATATTTTTTTCAGATAATCTATAAGTTTGCCATTATATAATTGAATCAGTTAGGTAGGACAAGTTTATGAAAACTACTTTAAATTGCGATAATTAAATTATTGGACTTCTATTTCTTTTTATTCTTTCAAGTGTTTTTTCTAGTCTCACATTCCTTTTTTGAAAAAACTAGAATGGATAGAAGCACTGATACTAAGAGGTTTAATCCAATTCTAGAACATACTTTCACAAGACTTAAGTCGAGGTTTTCCATTCGTTTTTATTCTAGAATGTTTAATGCCTTTTCTGAAATTCCGCCCTACTTTTCATTGTGATTTATCCTTTATCTCAACTAGCTGTATGAGAATATCGCTAAGTACACGTAGAACAATATGGTGGGTGATCCAAACGACGGCCATTCTCTTTGGTTTTTAAGTTAAACTTAAGGTTAACTTGTTATTTAATTGTTTGGGTAAATAATAGTGAGGAAATATTAAGTTTAACTAAACACCAAGAACCCTTTTCATAATAGGAGTTCAACTAATTAATTAGTTGAACTTGTTAACAACTCAAAATCTTAACGGATATTTAGAATTAAGAAAAAGAATTCTAAAGCTAGAGGATTTTTACGTGTGAATCAATCTAATGGGTTGAAGTGGTAGTGATAAGGATTATGGCGATAGATTAGTAGAAAAGTCTTAACGATAAAAAGTTATTTAAAAAGCAACGATATGTTGCTTTTTAAATCGTAAAAAAGAAACGATGTGTTTTATGATGACTTTAAATATCTTTTATATCGATACAAAGCATGGCGGCTGGACAAACCAAAGTAATAAATAATCTGCTCATTAGAATAGCCTTCAAGAAGCTTGTTTAGTATACAACTGTTTCGAAACTGCGTAGATCTTACTTTAGCTTGTAAACCTGAGCGTTGAACTTCTTTTTCAATCATACGCTTTACACCGATTAGACTTATCCTTCTAGGTTTATTTAAGTTGTAATCGTACCAATAAACCATCTTTTGAGGGTGAAAAGAGAGAAATAAAGGGTCATCTGTATAATCTTTCGGCTTAAATAGTGAGGGGATAGCTGAAAAATAATTGTATATTATTTTTTTATCATCACTAGAAAGATCCAAGATACGTTTCCCTTTGGTAGTTGTAATAGTTAATGCATTTTGACTAAAATTAATATCCTTTATATTTAAAGATACTACTTCATTGATTGTAAGACCGTAATGAAGCATTAGAATTAATATTGATTGATTACGAGAAGCTATATGCTCGTGTATTTTTAATTGTGTATCCGTTAGATTCTTATGACTTATCACAGATTCCAAAAGTAGGCATGCATCGTCTTTACTTATAAAATCATTGTCAGTTAGCTCTCTCTGTTTTTTTGTTGTAGCTTTGAGCACTCCAATTTGGTGAATTAGGTCGTAAAACCTTAATAAGCCATTTAGATGTGAAGCTACACGTCTTAAATTGGCTTCTGATAAGTTTTTTTCTTTTAAGTAGGTGAAGTATTCTTCGTAGCATTCCCTTCCTTCTGGCAAAGTTTCTGGCGCTATATGGGGATGCTGTTGATGTAACCAACGAAAAAATGCATTTAAGTCATGTTTATACATAGAAATTGTAGAATGTTTTTTTCCGGATTCGTGCAAATGAACGAGAAAACGTTGTACTAACAGAGGAATATCCACACATAACTCTCCTATCCTGGTAAATTTAATATACTGTTAATGTAAATAAAATATAAAAACAGTCACTAAGATGGATCTTACATCAAGTATTGTATATTAAATTTACCTTCTAATCAAAAATATCTTACACTTAAAAATATAAAACCACGCCATTGAATGACGTGGTTTTATATTTAACTCTCATTTGAAACTTGATTGCTCAAGAAGGTTTGGTAAATCTCTCTTAATTGTTTATTTTTGAAGTCATTTATTGCTCTTGGCTTAAGTCCTGCTTGTTCACGCTTTTCTAAGTCTTTTTTCATATTTTGAATTACTTCTTGCATTGCTAATTCGTGGGCTTTTTCTACTTCTTCTTTGGTTGGTTCTTTTGAATTTAAAACTAACGTCTTTTTTAATTCTTGAATCCGAATAAGTATTTCTTCAAAATCCTTTTGGGTTCTATTTTCCTTAAAGAATAATTCCTGCCTTTCCTTTAATGTTGGATTTTCTAAAATTCGATCTTTATCTTCAATTTCTCTTATGAAATCTGGAACCAAATCTTTTCTGATAGACTTTTTAGGCTTTGCTATCTTTGATTCTTGTGATGCTTTCGCGTAGTCTTTTTGAATGGACTTTATTACGTAAGAATGCGGATGAGTGATATCTCCCATAGTCAAACGATCTTGCGTGTATTTGATATTTCGTTCTACCTGCTCTTTCGTAAATTCTGATAAAACCCACTCAACTTTTTCCGGCTTAACTCCTAAGCCCACCAAGTCATGCTGCAACCTATTTTCCTTTTCGTTGCCTGTTAAATCTAATGATGGCTGATTTGATTCGGGCTCTTTCTCTTTAACAGCGTTAACACCGTTCAATGCAGGCGAACTAGTAATAATAAATTCTATGGATGTTACTTTTCTACCTGTTTTTATTTCAACGAATTCAAAGTAAATATCTGTTTTATTATTAATTTCCTTTTGAGCCACTGCTAATACTTTACTTTTAAAATGACCATACTGTTTATACTTAGTAGGTTCAATAGCTAAAAAATGACGTAATTCTTCAAGAGTTAGTTCCCTTTTTCGCAGACGCTCATATTGCTTAAGCAGCTCATAAATACGAATGGAATAGACCGAATTGAGCCTCACTACATTCTCTAATTGATACGATGTGAATTTTTCCTTAAGCTCTAAAAACAGATACTTTAAGCTAGGATGAAATTGTAATGTTATGTACCCTTCGTTTTCTTCATAGATAGACGTAATTACCCAGTTGTAATTCCTTTGTCTACCTTTTTCTTTTATAGTAAGAATTTTTGTTTGAAGGCCATTCACAATTTCTTTTAAGTAAGAGTAAAAACCTGTGCCTTTCTTATTGCCTACGATTTCGATAAAGTCTTTAGCGCGAAACCTATAGGTCTTCAACGTTTCATCATTAGGCTGCACTTTAGATGCCATGATTAAAAGGATTCTTTGCTCTTGTAAAGACAATTTATATGTACTCTCAATGAGGATGTTTGATTTGGTTACCCAATTTTTTATATTTATACTTTCCAGATCATATGGTTGAATGACAGTCGTTTTCTTCATAAAATCCCCCATATTTTTCTAAACTATCACTAAAATATCATAAAAGTGATACTGTGTAAATTACATGTTAAAGATTAACCTGTCCTTGTAATTTAACTATCACGCAAAATTAGTGATACTTCATGAGGATTTTTAACTTTAGAAACCTTAAAATTCTTGATTTATTAAACTCCATCTTCATTTTAATGCGCAAAATTGGTGATAGTTGAAGCATGTCTGTATTTCTAACGCAAAATTGGTGATACTTTAAGCACATCTATATTGTCCACGCAAAATTAGTGATAGTTAAGCCGTAATTACATTTTTCGCGCAAAATTAGTGATAGTTCGCGCAAAATTAGTGATAGTTTCACGCAAAATTAGTGATAGTTTCACGCAAAATTAGTGATAGTTCGCGCAAAATTAGTGATAGTTCGCGCAAAATTAGTGATAGTTTAGGTTTATAAACGTTGTAATATCAGTATCTATAGGCTGCCTAAAACAGTAAAACAATAAAACAAATATATAAAACAATATATAAAACAGTAAAACAACATAAGAGAGTAGTTGTTTCTTTACTTTATAACTTTCAAGATTAACAATTGAGTAAAGGGATACATTTGTAGTGAGGTTTTTAGAATATTAGCAGTATATCCGAATGAACTAACTTCTAATCATAAGCAAAATACATAGGTTTTATAAGAAGATCACGAATTCTTATTGAATTATAAGATTAATAGACGGTATAATAGAGTCACCAAAACAGTGCGGAATATAAAAAGACTCCAACGTGTGCAAGTGGTGCGCCAACACCCTTACACCGTTAACCCTAAACCAACTAGGGAAAACACCTGTCGAAGTCCTAATACATAAATTTAATTACGCCTTTATTTTATCGGATAATTAGATTTATTTCAAGGGCATAGTCTGTCAAAAAATCCGACATCGTTTTCCTGTTTTCTGGGATGCGATGTCTTTTTTTGTTCCTGAAAAGGAGAGGATAGACAATGTCTACTACGCGTATGATTACGACAGAAGAATTTGATTATATGAAAAATTATCAGAGTTTCACAGAAAACCGTTCTCAACATCAATCAATGAAACGAAAATTACTTAAAGAAATTATCAAGCTTTATGGAGAAAAGTTTTACAGACTTCATGAAGGAACTAGAAAGGCATTGGACCGACTTTGTTGGTTTGCTGCAGAAAAAGGTTTTTGCTTTCCTGGTAGTACATATTTGGGTCAGACATATGAAAAGTCAAAAGGAACAATCGATCGTCATTTAAGAGAACTACGAAAACAAGGACAAATTGTTACTGTTTATCGTCGCTGTCCACATAACAATGGGAAGGGGAATCCGGTACATTTATTTGTCAATCATCCCTATTTTGATCATTGGGTTAATTATTTACAGCTTAATTTAGAGTCTGATGTTGACGCAGATGTTGACGCAGAAAATGAGCAAAGTGATTGGGGGAGTAAGGGTAGAGAGACAAAAAATTGTTCTACCTGTAATTTATCTTTAAAAGATTTTAATAAATACATACGTAATAATGTAAATGTTAAGGTTTCATCTGATTATGTGCCATCTTTTATTCCAACTTCTTTTAAAAATACTGTAAAACCTTTTTTTCCTTATGCAGATGATATTTATAAATTATGGGGAAAGGTACGTTTAGCCTATAAAATAAGTCGTCTTGAGCAACCCTTAGAGGATTTGGTTTTCATTGCTGTTCAAGCATTTAAAGAGACTGTTTTTGCTTATAAGAGAAAACGAATCAAGGGTACTTTTGAAGCTTATTTTTTTGGAACACTTCGAGGTTTATTTAGTGTTGAACGTAGAAGAGAAGTGCAACGAATTTCAGATAATCCATTATTTTATAATTTTTTAGAAGTATAGGTGTTTTTATTCTTTATTTAGTTTGAGTATATAGAGAAGGATAAGTTATGATGCGGGTTTGTATTTTTCAGTATTGTATAGCATAATGGCGGCCACCTAGTTATTTAGTTTTCTTAACTTTTATCAAAGGTTGTTGGTTTTGTTATATCTTCTTCGTCAAGATTTCTAGAAAAAAAAGCTAGATAATTCTATCTTTTGAAGGTGAAGATTAAAAAGGCGGCCATACTAGTTTCAAATAATAAAGCTATGACTACAACTTTAAAAATTTTAACTTGCATGGCCGCCCATATTTATTTAATATAGTTGCTCTATCTAAAAAAATTTAAAAGTATAGAGTAGAAACTAGAAATTTATATTCTTTTCTGTATGCATACACTTAAAACTTGAACAGTAAAGTTTCGCTGTAAAATACTAAGAAATATTTTTGAATAGCGGCATACTAAATTGTTGTTTCCCAAAAAAGATGTGAATCAATCTAGTAATAATAACATCATTTAGCTCTATAAATATGAATAAACAGTTTGCAAAAAAGTAACAACTATTAGTTAGTGTTAATCTGTTTAATACATAATTCCAGGCCGAAGCATCAAGAAGGTTAAAGGGGACGTTAACTGAACAAATTCTACTTAATCTTCAATCCAGTTTACTGACATTTTTTAACCCCTACATTGGACGTAGGTCAAGATAGATTTGGTAAAGAGAATCGTGATTGTGAGGCGGATTTTGCAAATGTCTAAAAAAATAATCGAGGGTAAGTCAAGAATAGAGAAGGTTGCTGATCTATTCTAGAACAATAGTCTAACTATGCGAATGAAGCTCTAGAACAATCTTAAAACAATGAACGTATCACATACCTTTTTCATGAAAAGCGTGTATTCGAAACACTTTAAATGATTTATTTAGGATATGCTGTAAACGGTATGGAGAAGAAGGACAATATTAACTGTGATCGTCAAGATCAAATTGAATCACACTTCCACTCGTAACAACAATCCCTGAATGCCAGCAATTATTATGATCGTGTGAGGAATTTAGAGCCTGAAATTCAACAAAATGAAGAAAAGGTAGTTCCCAGTATAGAAGAAGAAATAAAAACTAAGGAACACACAATAAAAACGATATCAGACATCTTCTGCTTTTTAAGCTGTATATGATATATATCTTAAATTGATATAAGCATTTTTTGACCTATGTAAACAGAAAACCTACTTCGCCACAAGAAATAGGTTTTGCTGTTTAAAATCATACGAGCTTTGTCTAAAGAAGGATGGTTTACCATAACTACTCTTACAATGATAGTAAAGGTGATGGACTAATACAGTATATGCACTTTATATATACTTGTCCTAGACAAAAGTCACCAGTTTGAAAAAATCTTGGTTTCCACTATGAGTATAAAGTTTAAATTTATAGGCAAACTACTCAAGATGGATTGGATCATCACTTAGCTAACTCCTGAAAAACGGAAAAACTTCTTCCAATAAGTTAAAGGAGTTTTTCTGTTTTTTTGCTGTATTATAAATTATTAGTTAACATAATGTGTTGTTTGCCTACGTGATTTACCAATCATTTCTTCTATATCTGAAACAGTTGCAGACTTTCCTAAAACAAAGTCATCCTCAATACTTTCCTTTCTCTTCTTAAATTTGTTTTCTCTACAAATAATAATATTACTTTTAAATCTTTTAATCTTGTCTCTTTTTTCACTCTTTTCGTAGTCTTTCAGCTAATTTCGCTCACCATTAATCATCTACATGTCGGGACTTTGATTCTAAAATACCTTCTATAACCTTCATATGCTTTGTATAAAGTCCATATTGCTCTTCTGAATAGGTTTAACATTGCTTGGTCAATTTGAGGGCTCTTAACAGCCTTTTTGAGCGTTAGCATTAAATCATAAGCCTTTGTCCGTTCTTTACGTACCAAACGCAGCAAAACTAACCAATCATACGTATGAAAGCATGAAAGTTCATTAAAAGGTTTCTCAACGCCCTCTAAGACCACAAATTCTTTTAGTTTTAGTCTTTTTATATTTAAATCAGCCCCACAAAAAGAGCAGCTTTCTTCTAATCCTTCTGTCCCACAATAACTACATATCAAGCTATATTCACCTCGTTTACTAAAAGGAAAAGTAGGCTTAAGCCTACCTAGCTCGCCTTAAAGGCTATTTTAGCTTTTAGGGTTTTCCTTATCTAGCCGTTTTTGTCGTTGATTCACAATACGTTCACCTACAACTTTTTTGGCAAGTTTAGTTTCTTCTAGCTCTAGAAGATCCGTCGTCATAATTCCCTGGTAACCATGGTGAAAATACAATCCATTCATGAATTCGATAAGAATTTGTGTGTTTTTATCGGCACTATTTGTTCCTAATCGAATTTTTTTAAGTTCACTTTTTAATGCATCATTTAGATTTTCACTAACGGTTTCAGTAATGTAGTCTAACGACCATTCTTTCTTTTTTTCTTCTCGATACTTTTTACAGATATCCATAATCGCTTCTCCTGGGAAACGAAGTTTATGTTCAGCCATATAATCTTGGATGTATTGATCCGTTTCTTTATCAAGTGTAATCATACGTCGTTGTGTTTCCATTACTCCTCTACATCTCCCATCAGTTCATATATCATGT
>Ga0102589_1003559_pt1 | contig 16027 bp, 11 predicted proteins | sample AraplaMF_Col_mLB_FD_76858 | JGI IMG/M metagenome (GOLD analysis project Ga0102589, IMG submission 76858) | Arabidopsis root microbial communities from the University of North Carolina, USA - plate scrape MF_Col_mLB | ecosystem: Host-associated > Plants > Roots > Endosphere | place: USA... | reverse complement strand
GAACGATGTGATTCTCCCCCCAGCCGACGCGCACACCATTGGATAACTTGAGTATCAGTGTGGTGGCATGGTCAGGCTCCTCCAATTGGAAGATTTCGATTTGTCTCAGTTGGCTTGATAGTTGATTTTTTATCGAAACCGTGTGTGTTGCGTTCATGTTCATACGAAGCATCTCCTTAACGATATATATGATCGACAAAAAGAAGCCCACGAAATAGAGGATTCCTCTGTTCGTGGGCTTCTTGCGTACCGCTCGATTGGGCAATGAGCAGCACGAAGAGAGCGCGCTATACGATGCGAGACCTCTCTCAATGGATCGCTTACGAGGTTAGCTGTCGGATTCGGGTCTGAGAGATGACCCTACGGCTTACAGCCGATTCACCCCAAGAAGCTAGATTAGCTTCATAGTTGGTTCCCCCGCTTCTCTCATCATGAGAATTCAGCGATTAATCAATTGGCTGTATCATACGCCTGTGTGAGATTTTTGTAAAATGGTGGGAATCACCGTATTTTGAAGTTTGAGAAGCTGTAGATTGAAGTAAGCGCTATATTCATAGGTTCTCGAAGGCTAGATTGTTTTACGATCCGTTTCTATCAATTTTGTCATGGAAATGCCATGTTTAATCGAATATTGTAAGAAATATAGGTTTTTTTTCACTGTACATTATTGGAAAGCTTTGGGATAATGAAGAGATTAGTATAGATGTTTAATAGTGGAAGGGGAAAAAGGAATGAAAGCGAAGACGTGGAAAAAGTGGTTAGGCGTCACGCTAGTCGCGATGATGGTCGTACTTGCAGGCTGTCAATCGATCGGCGGAGTGAATATTGTCAAAGTTGTTGAGAACAGTCTCAACGTGAAGTCTAGTGAATCCAGCCAATCCTTGTCTGTGGAGTTAATCCCTCGCAAAGACGGCGCAGTAGCAGAAGAAGATCAGAAGATTATTGATCTTGTAAATGGCTTTAAATTGGACATTGACCATGCGGTAGCACAAGATCCATCACATATGTCATTAGCAGGGAAGATTACATATGGCGGGAAGGCTGTACCTTTCAAACTTGGCATGGAAGACACGAATGTAACCGTGTGGATTGAAGGGATTAAAAAACCGGTCGTTGTCTCTCTTGCAGGTGGGGAATTGGAAGGCGAGCTGGTTGCCGAAATCGAGAAATCGCAAGATGTGTTCCGGGGAGCTGTTCAGAAGCTAGGTGCCTACCTCGTGAAGCAAGCACCTGTACCGAACACCGTATCGGTATCTTCCGTAACATATACAGTATACGGGGAGAGCCTGAATCTGCAGAAGCTCCATATCGAGATTAATGGTGACGAAGTCATCGGACTCGTGAAGACATTATTAACGAATATGGCTAAAGACGATGCGGGATTGCGTGAAATTACAGGCGCGTTGTATGATGCGTTCTATCCGATCGTAGAAAGTCAATTGGGCATGTTCCCTGAAGACGGCGAAGAAGGCAGCTTCTTGTCTTCCATCGCGAAGGATAAAGAAGTTGGTTCGTTGGTACTCTACAAATTCGTGAAGAACGGATTGGATGAAATCTTGAAGGATTTCGATGCGCAAGCAGAAGAGCTTATGAAGCAAGATGAAGTGAAGCAAGTACTTAGTAAAGAATCCGGTTTGAAGCTAGACCTCTACGTGGATAGCGAAAATCAAGTCCGTAAACAGAACTTAGAGCTTACGGTTGCTCTTCCAGATATCGAAGACATTCCGGTTCAGAAGGTTATTGTACGTGCTGCGGCTGAGTCGTGGAATATCAATAAAGTCGTGAAGCTGGATGCCATCGACACAACGAATGGTGTAGAGAAGGTCGATGGATATGGACTTTCTGGCAAAGGTTTCTTGGCAAATTTCGATAAAAATTCTACTGCTTTTGGCATTCTGAAGAATGATCTTGGTCTAGGGGATACCGACTTCTCCGTATTCGAAGAAGATAGCTATGGAAGTGATGACTACTATCCAGGCTGGTGGACACTCGACGGCGTTGGTATGGTGCCACTCAGCGTCATTGCAGACGGGTTTGAGGCAGAAGTCAAGTGGGATGCTGCAACAAAGCAGATCGTTGTCTATGATGCACTGAACGATATTACCGTAGAGCTTAAGATCGGATCTACAACAGCTTATGTGAACGGTGAAGCGAAGACAATGGCTCAACCGGTATTGGTTGACGATTACGATGCAGCGAATGTGCCACTACGATTCATCGTCGAAGCGCTAGGTGGCAAATTGCAATGGGAAAACGAATACGAGGATTACTACTATTTCTATGTAACAAGTAAATAAGCTTTAATAGCAAAAGGGCTGTCCTCTGCATCACGCTAAGTGATCTGAGGGCAGCCTTTTTTTGAACAGAATCTCTCGTCGAATGGGAAAGGATGAGTACCGATTATCCAGAAATGACAGACTTAGTCCGATACTCGGTTGGCGACATGTTATAGTGCTGCCGAAAGACTTTGCCGAAATAGCTGGGACTCTCGAACCCGCATTGTACCCCAACCTCATGGATCGGAAGGTCTGATTGGCGAAGTAGAGTAACTGCGGCATCCAGACGTCGGCGGCGTAAGTATTCGAAGGGGGAGCAGTGCTCGATTTTCTGGAAAATGCGGCATAGATGATGTCGACTTACCTGACTGCTCGCGGCGATTTCTTCGAGTACAATAGGCTGAGCGTAATGGGTGTCCATGAACTGTTTGGCCTGGAGGATCACCGGACTATCCTGCACGTTTGTGGTCGCATGGGATCGGGACCGAAGCAAGGTCAACATCCATTCATAGACAAGTACAGACAGTATATAAGGATCGCGGATTTGCTCCGTTACGATACGATGATAGAGTTTCCAGTAAGCGCGAATGGGTTCGGCATGCTCATCGAGTGTCACAACCGGGCCTTCTTGAGCAATAATGCGATCCCAAATTCGCTGTGCATCTTCGCCCCGGGCATTGAGCCAAATGAACTTCCAAGGCTGCTCGGATGCGGAATCGTAATAGTAACGATGCGGACTGGGCACTTGAACGAGAAAGGCAGTGCCTTCGGGCAGCCAGTATGTTGTTCCGTCGATCTCTACACGTCCCTCGCCCAACAGCGTATATTGAAATATGATATGACCGCGGTCTGGCCGTTCATTGCCTTGAAAGGAATAGCTGGCTGAATCGACCTCCTGACAACCTAAGGAATCCAGTGTCATAAAAGGTGTGTCTTCCGCTGCTTGAAAGCCGATGTTGAACGGTTTCACTCCGAGAACCTCCTTCAATTCAATAGATCAATCTCGTTATAGTATAGGACAATATGTTCAGATTGTCGCTGCAATCTATCGCTGATAAGATGGAGTCAATTTAGGAAAATGCATAGAAAGTAGGGGCAGCGATGGCGACAAACCAGTTAACGATTGATGTTGAGCACGGGGAATATTGGTGGGGAGGCCGTGTATCGGATGGGCAGCAGATGCCTTATGGGATAACGGATATCCAAGTGGATTTATCGACGGATTTGCATGGCAATCAAGCTTGTCCCTTGCTCTTATCGAGCAAAGGGCGATATATCTGGTCAGAGGAGCCATTTCGGTTTCGATTCTATGGCGGCAAATTAGAAATAAACAGTGATGTCGGGGAGTTGAAGTTTCACGAGGGATTTGGTGATGTACGGAGAACTTATCGTCATGCATCGGCAGCCTATTTTCCATCGTCTGGGGAGGCACCAGAGCCGCTCTTATTCACGGCACCGCAATATAATCTATGGATTGAGCTCTTGTATGAGCCGACCCAAGAAGGTGTTCTTCAATATGCGAGAGATGTGCTCGCGAATGGAATGGCGCCAGGCGTTATCATGATTGATGATAATTGGCACGAGCCTTATGGTGCTTGGACATTCCACAGTGGTCGATTCCCGAATCCTCGCGCCATGGTGGATGAGCTGCACGCGATGGGTTTCAAAGTGATGTTATGGGTATGCCCATTCGTGAGCGCAGATTCGATGGCCTTCCGTGAAATCGAGCCCAAAGGCTATCTCCTGAAAGATAAAACGGGTAATACTGCATTCAGGCGGTGGTGGAACGGGGTGAGCGCTGTGCTCGACTGTACGAATAAGGATGGTGTAGCATGGCTTCATGCGAAGCTGGATCATCTTCAGACGACCTTTGGGATTGACGGATTTAAGCTAGATGCAGGGGATTTGCCATTCTATGAGGTATCGGATCAGAGTGCAGTACAGTCAAGCCGCAATGGGCATTGTGAAGCTTGGGCGAAGGTAGGTCTACGCTACCCGCTGAATGAGTATCGTGCCTGTTGGAAGCTTGCTGGGCAGCCTTTGGTACAACGTTTGAAGGATAAAGGGCATGAATGGGGCTATAGTGGTTTAGCATCGCTCATTCCGGATGGCATTGCGCAGGGCATGCTCGGTTATGCCTTCATCTGTCCGGATATGATTGGCGGCGGTGAATATATGAGCTTCACGACGCAATCGGATCGATTGGATGCAGAATTGATCGTGCGTTATGCACAGTGCTCGGCACTGTTCCCGATGATGCAGTTCTCTGCTGCGCCTTGGCGTATCTTGGATGCAGAGCATCTCGCATTCTGTGTTGAAGCCGCACAGCTGCATACCCAGCTCGGGGAGGAAATCTGGCAAATCGCGCAAGATTCTGCAGCAAGCGGAGAGCCGATGTTAAGAGCGATGGCCTATGAATTCCCGGAAGAAGGACTCGAAGAAATGAAGGATCAATTTATGCTCGGAAGTCAGATTCTAGCTGCGCCAGTCACGACCAAAGGAACGCGATCGCGTACTGTCGTATTTCCTTCTGGAACATGGCTCGGGGATGACGGGAGTGTCATTACAGGCCCATCGAGACATGAGATTGATGTACCATTAAGCCGGCTGCCGTGGTACCGCAGACAAGTGTAGTGACCATTAATTTATTTGCAAACACGACAAGAGCCCTCTGTATCAGGAGAAGGGCTCTTAGTTAACTTGGAATCGTTTCTCGATTCGTTTACCGCCGAGCCACAGCACGGCAAGTCCAATGATTAAGACGAGGATACGCCACGGCTCAGCAATGAAGCCTTGCCAATCATGCCCGACGAAAGAGATCATGAAGATCATGACGGCTTTGCCAAGTGCAACGGAAGCTAGGAAAATAGCGAGTGGAACACGACTCATGCCAGAGGCTATATTAATGAAAAATGAAGGTGTGAACGGAAAACAATATAGTATAAATAGGGGGGTAAACCCTCTTCGTTCCACCCAGCTGAAGAAATGCTCTGCTTTGGGATACTTGCGTGACAGATAGTCGTTGAATCGCCCGCCGTAGCGTCTTGCTAACAAGAAGAGGATCAGCGCCCCAAGCACGGAACCGATCCAAGAATAGAGAAAACCAAGTCCTAGACCATAAGCTGATGCGTTGCCTACCACGATAATAAAGAGTGGGAGGAACGGCAAGAAGGCTTCTGCAAATGGTAGGAGGATGCCTGGCAGCGGGCCGAGCGACGAGTACTTATCTAGAAGTCCTTCAATTTGATTCATATCAAGCTGGGATAAATAGTGATAGGTATGCTCAATCCAATTTGCCATTTGCTCTCCTTTCAAAATACCCGTTATGAGGTCATCGGCAGCTGATGCAGATTCTTAGCCTTTTGGCGAAGATCTCCTGAATAGATCAGCTCCAAGCTCTCACAATTCTGCAGATCTTCTGGTGTAATCTGAGCGATTGATTTATTCACGATAGGAACTCCATGCTTTTGCAGCATATAGGCAACGAATTGCGAGCAGAAGAACGCGTTTTTCCGCTCAATGGATATATTAAAGACCACACCGAAGAGGCCCAGGAAATTATATTTATACTTGTGCTGATGATACTCCATATGCCGAATTTGCAAACGCATGCGCTCGTAAGTCTCTTCGCTAACCGTACAGCAGTAAAGTTCGCATTCGGTTCTGCGCGTTACGGCTCGAACGAGATTTCCGAATACCTCTTCTTTCACGAAACCGCTGCTGAGGGGGTTTAATGAATTTTTACGACCAAAACTATAGACTTCATTCATTTCCTCATCGAGCACGATCGAAGCATGATTAAGTTTTGCTCTCGTATACAACCCGATTAATTTCGAGAACCACGTTCCCGTATCTGTTAGAAGAATATAGACTTTCCTACTCAAATCAGTTCACCAACCTGTTTAATAATACCTTTATTGTAGATCAGGTAAGATTTGGTGAAAACGTGCGGACGTCGGGATTCCTCCTAGACTCGGGACGGGGGATATTGGAAATTATACCAAAAGGCTGCTCATTCGTCATGTTTGTTGGACGATAGAGCAGCCTTCTTCAATTTATTCTTACCACAATAGAAATAACCTCTAAACGCCGTCGCTCATCTTAGTATGTAATTCGTTAGAAGTTTTTCTCATTGCTGTTGTATTTTGCGAAGTACGATCATTTCGACGCGGCGATTTTTCTGACGGTTGCTAGCTGAGTCGTTGGGTGCGACAGGGCGGGTATCCCCATAACCGGCAATCTGGAATTTCGCTCCATCCATCAGCTCTTGATCCATGAAATAACGAAGGACAGACAACGCGCGTCCGGCGGATAGCTCCCAATTGTCCTTGAATACCCCACCGGGTTGAATACGTAGATCATCTGTATGTCCTTCAATGCTTATGGTGGTATCGAGCTGGTTGAATAAACTGGCGAGCTTGTGCAGCATCGGTATAGATACTTCCTTAATATCGGCTTTGCCGAGATCGAACAAGAACAGATCGTTTAATCGAATGGAGATCCCTTGTTCTGTATCGGAGATCGATATTTGATCACCTAATTGATTGTCTTGCACGTAAGATGTGATGACGGATTTGAACGTCTGCAGTTCTTGTTCCTGCTTGCGGAATTGCAGTTCTCTCTCGGTCATCGGTGCCGCAGTTGGTTCTGCGGTAACGGCCTTGGGTGCGGGCTGCTGTATCGTATTGCTCGTGCCTGGCTGCTGCATGACTCCTTTGCCCTGCTCTAGAACTCCATTGGTATCGTGAAAAGTCGCATGCAGATCCTGGGAGAGGGAGTTGTACTTATCAGGGTCAATCTGGCTGACCGAGAACATGATGACGAAGAAAATCATGAGCAGCGTAATTAAATCCGCATAGGTAATGAGCCACCGCTCATGTCCTTTGGGTGCGGTGGATTTTCGACGTCTACTCCTGTATCTCATGTTCGACCGCCTTCTTCTTCAGCTGCATGAGTGTCACAGACGGATCGTCTGTCAGGAGGAGCGCGTCCAGCTTTTTACGGATAACATGCGACGGTTCCCCAGCTTGAATTGCTAGAATCCCATGCATCATAAACTCCATATGCTGGATCTCATCCATACTGCGCGTATTAATCTTGCTGGCAATGGGCAAATAGATGAGATTCGCACTAACCACCCCATAGAGGGTTGCGGTAAAGGCGATTGCGATCGACGGTCCGAGCGTACCCGGATCCGTTAAGTTGCCCAAGACGTGAATCATCCCCATGACTGTTCCGATAATCCCCATGGTGGGCGCATAGCCGCCAGCGGCTTCGAATATTTTGGCGTATCCTTCATGCCGCTGTTCAGCGACATCCATCTGAAGCTCCAAGATTTGTCGAATCAAAGCGGGGTCTGTACCATCCATCACCATCATTAACCCTTCGCGCATAAAATCATCCGGATGGGCAGAGACGCGCTTCTCAATCGCGAGCATACCGTGACGTCTTGTGATAGACGCATATTCCGTGAACTCGTCCATCTTTTCGTAAGGATCATGCTGCGGCTTCGTGAAGGCGAATTGGAGCGCCTTCGGAATCATACGCAAACGAGACATCGGGAAGCTGACAGCAACAGCTGCGAAGGTGCCGCCAAATACGATAAGCGCAGCTGTCGCCTTGAACAGACCGTTTAGTTGACCGCCTTCCAAAAGAAATCCGCTAATCAGAGCGGCTAGGCCGGCTAGTAAGCCGAAGATTGTGGTCATATCCATGAAACATTACACTCCCGAATTGGATTTAGAATTTGCAACAACTAACAGAAAAAGGTATAATGAACGGGAACAAATATTCCTATCTGTCCAGAATGGAGCAACATCTTCCTGATGTTTTTATCGGGAAGTTCGAATATATAGTTTAGCACCTGCTGCGTTAGGCGTGCAGGTAAATATTTTACATGTGTGGGTGATGAGAGTCCAATGAGTGATATTGTCGTAAGTTCTAGTAAGTTCCAGCTTGAATCTGAATTTTCGCCGCAAGGGGATCAACCGCATGCGATAGCGGAATTAGTGGAAGGGATTCATAACGGGAAGAAATATCAGACGCTGCTCGGTGCGACGGGCACAGGGAAGACATTTACGATTGCACAGACGATTGCTCAAGTGAACCGGCCGACCTTAGTCATTGCACACAACAAGACGCTGGCAGCGCAGCTGTGCAGTGAGTTCAAGGAATTCTTCCCGAATAATGCGGTGTCCTATTTCGTCAGTTATTACGATTACTTCCAACCGGAGGCGTACATTCCGTCCACGGATACGTACATCGAGAAGGATTCCAGCATCAATGAAGAAATCGATAAGCTACGCCACTCCGCGACATCTTCTTTGTTCGAGCGTCGAGATGTCATTATTATCGCGAGTGTGTCGTGTATCTATGGTTTAGGTTCGCCAATGGAATATAAGAGCATGGTATTGTCACTTCGAACTGGCATGGAGAAGCCGCGGAATCAGATTCTTTCGAAGCTTGTCGAGATTCAATATCAGCGCAATGACCTGAATTTCGTGCGGGGGACGTTCCGGGTTCGCGGCGATGTTGTGGAGATCTTCCCGGCTTCGAAGGGAGAACATGCGATACGGGTCGAGCTGTTCGGTGATGAGATTGAACGGATTACAGAGATCGATGTCTTGACCGGTGAATTGATCGGTGAACGTGAACATGTGTCGATCTTCCCGGCATCTCACTTCGTAACCCAAGAAGAGACGATGAAGCGCGCGCTTGTAAATATTGAGCGTGAGCTGGAAGAACGGTTAGAAGTATTGCGTTCCAATGGCAAGCTGCTGGAAGCACAGCGGCTTGAGCAGCGTACGCGATACGATATTGAGATGATGCAAGAAGTTGGGTTCTGTTCAGGGATTGAGAACTATTCAGGCCCGCTGACGTTCCGTGAGCCTGGCGCAACACCCTATACGCTGATGGATTACTTCCCGGACGATTTCTTGATCGTGATCGACGAGTCCCACGTGACATTGCCGCAGATTCGGGCGATGTACAATGGTGACCGTGCACGGAAGACGGTACTGGTCGAGCATGGATTCCGGCTGCCGTCCGCACTTGATAACCGTCCGCTGCAGTTCGAGGAGTTCGAGCAAAAGGCTGGACAGTGTGTCTATGTATCAGCGACTCCGGGTCCGTATGAGCTGGAACATTGTCCCGAGATGGTACAGCAGATCATTCGTCCGACAGGACTGTTGGACCCTATCATTGAGATTCGCCCAACGAAAGGGCAGATTGATGATCTGATCGGGGAGATCCGTGATCGGATCGCGAAGGATGAGCGTGTACTCGTAACGACACTCACGAAGAAGATGTCAGAGGATCTGACAGACTACTTCAAGGAGATCGGCATCAAGGTGCGTTATCTTCACTCCGATATAAAGACATTAGAGCGTATGTCGATCCTGCGGGATCTCCGTCTAGGTACGTTCCACGTCTTGATCGGTATCAACTTGCTGCGGGAAGGTCTCGACTTGCCGGAAGTATCGCTCGTCGCGATTCTGGATGCAGATAAGGAAGGCTTCCTGCGCGCTGAGCGCTCATTAATCCAGACGATAGGCCGTGCTGCACGGAACTCGGAAGGTCGGGTACTGATGTATGCGGACAAAATGACGGATTCAATGAACAAGGCGATTTCGGAGACGGAACGTCGTCGTACTATTCAGATTGCCTACAACGAGAAGCACGGCATCACGCCGCAGACGATCAAGAAGAAGGTGCGTGAAGTCATCGAAGCGACGAAGGTTGCGGAGCAGAAGGCCGATTATCTTACAGGCGCTGGCGCGAAGATGTCGAAGAAAGACCGCGGTTCGATGATCGAACGCCTCGAGGCCGAGATGAAAGAAGCCGCGAAGAATTTACAGTTCGAGCGTGCAGCAGAGCTGCGTGACGCGTTGATGGAATTGAAGTTGCAGGACTAAGATCCAGCGGAATCGAGTGAATCTATAAGTCTATGAGCATGCTTGAATGGGCATGATGAAGATAGATGGTGTAGGGTTTGGTTGTTAATAGGGTTGGGTGTGATGACTTAGAGCGTGTCCTTGATAAGGGGTTAGCAGAAGGTTAACCCTTTATCAAGGACGGAAGCGATCCGTCATCGTAGTATATAGGAGCGTCTCATGCACTCGGTAGACAAGCTTTCGGGTGTCCAGAGGGTGTAACCCTCTGGAGTCCCCCTTTGAAAGGGGGACTATGGGGGATGGCGAGGAGTACAGCTTAAATGATGGTTAAGTAAGTCCCCAGCGGGGATTTAGGGGAGAATTTCCCCTTATAGATTAAGGGGCCAGGGGGTTGTGAAGTTGGCTAGTGATAACATAGTAATCAAAGGCGCACGCGCGCATAATTTGAAAAATATTGATGTGACCATTCCGCGCGACCGCTTCGTTGTATTAACAGGCCTGAGTGGGTCCGGGAAATCGTCGCTCGCATTCGATACGATTTATGCGGAAGGACAACGTCGCTATGTCGAGTCATTGTCTGCATATGCACGACAATTCCTAGGTCAGATGGAGAAGCCGGATGTCGATTCGATTGACGGTTTGTCTCCTGCGATCTCGATTGACCAGAAGACGACAAGCCGAAACCCGCGTTCAACGGTCGGTACCGTTACCGAAATTTACGATTACTTGCGTCTATTGTTCGCGCGAATCGGACGACCGCATTGTCCGGAGCATGGCATTGAGATTACCTCGCAGACGGTTGAGCAAATGGTGGACCGGATCATGCAATATCCGGAGCGGACGAAGCTGCAGATTCTGGCGCCGATTGTATCAGGGCGTAAAGGCGAACATACGAAGCTGTTAGCCGATGTACAGAAGCAAGGCTTCGTACGGGTTCGTGTCAATGGCGAAATTCGTGATTTGAGTGAGACCATTGAACTGGAGAAGAATAAGAAACACAATATCGAAGTCGTCGTCGACCGGATTGTGATTAAAGAAGATATTCAGACACGCTTGGCGGATTCGATTGAAACGGCATTGAAGTTATCGAACGGGCAGCTGCTTGTCGATATCATCGATCAAGAAGAGCTGATGTTCAGCTCGAATCTTGCTTGTCCTGTCTGTGGATTCAGTATGGATGAGCTTGCACCACGGATGTTCTCTTTCAATAGCCCGTTCGGGGCTTGTCCGGATTGTGATGGACTCGGTCTTAAGATGATCGTAGACCCTGACTTGCTCGTGACGAATCCTGAAGCGACGATTGAAGATGGAGCCTTCGAGGCATGGGCAGGCAGTACATCGAACTATTATCCGCAATTCTTGAAATCGGTCTGCGAACACTATGGTATTCAGACGGATGTTCCGGTATCAACACTTGAGAAGGAACAGATTGCGAAGCTGTTGTATGGCACTGGCAAAGAGAAGGTTCGCTTCAAATACGAGAATGATTTCGGGCATAAGAAGGAAGCTTTTGTACCGTTCGAAGGGATTGTTCACAATCTAGAGCGCCGCTACCGTGACACAGGATCCGAAGGGATTCGTGAATATATCGAAGCGTATATGAGCGCGAAACCTTGTGGCACGTGTAAAGGGGATCGCTTGAAGAAAGAGAGTCTTGCGGTCACGATCAATGACAAGAACATGGCGTATGTGACGGCATTATCGATTGGTGATGCGGAACAATTCTTCAACGGACTTGTCTTGACGGAGAAGGAAAAGAAGATTGCGCAGTTGATCTTGAAAGAGATTAATGCAAGGCTCGGCTTCTTGGTCAATGTGGGGCTCCAATATCTGACGATGAGTCGTGCAGCGGGGACGTTATCCGGTGGTGAGGCGCAGCGGATTCGACTTGCGACACAAATCGGTTCGAGTCTGATGGGCGTTCTCTATATTCTAGACGAGCCAAGTATCGGCTTGCATCAACGGGATAATGATCGTTTGATTACAGCACTCGAACATATGCGAGATCTGGGGAACACGCTTATCGTCGTTGAACATGACGAGGATACGATGCTGGCTGCGGATTATATTATTGATATGGGACCAGGGGCTGGGATTCATGGGGGTGCTGTGGTGTCCGAAGGAACACCTGCACAGATCATGGCGGATGAGAACTCGCTAACGGGTCAATATTTGAGCGGTCGTAAGTTCATTCCGGTGCCGCTTGAACGTCGTAAGAACGATGGTCGTTGGCTTGAGATCAAAGGAGCCAAGGAAAACAACCTGCGCAACGTGAATGTGAAAATACCTCTCGGTGTATTCACGGCGGTGACGGGGGTATCCGGTTCTGGGAAATCGACACTCGTTAATGAAATTTTGTATAAAACCTTGGCGCGTGATCTGAACCGCGCGAAGGTACGTCCAGGTCAGTATAAAGAGATGAAGGGTATCGAGCAGATCGAGCGTGTTATCGATATTGACCAATCGCCAATCGGACGGACGCCGCGTTCCAACCCAGCGACCTATACTGGCGTATTCGACGATATTCGCGATGTGTTCGCATCGACGAATGAAGCGAAGATTCGTGGCTACAAGAAAGGCCGGTTCAGCTTCAACGTCAAGGGCGGTCGCTGCGAGGCTTGCCGCGGCGATGGTATCATTAAGATTGAGATGCACTTCTTGCCGGATGTCTACGTGCCTTGTGAAGTCTGCAAAGGTAAACGTTATAACCGTGAGACGTTAGAAGTGAAATATAAAGGCAGCAGCATCGCTGATGTATTGCAAATGACAGTGGAAGATTCGGTTGAGTTCTTCAAGAACATTCCGAAGATTCATCGCAAGCTGCAGACCTTGCTGGATGTCGGTTTGGGTTATGTCAATCTAGGCCAACCTGCAACGACATTGTCCGGTGGGGAAGCACAGCGTGTGAAGCTGGCAGCAGAGCTCTATCGCCGCAGCACAGGTAAAATGATGTATATTCTGGATGAGCCGACGACAGGTCTGCATGTCCATGATATCGACCGCCTGCTCAAGGTCCTTCATCGTCTGGTTGATTCCGGAGAGACGGTTCTTGTGATCGAACACAACCTGGATGTGATCAAGACAGCGGATTACTTGATCGATCTCGGACCAGAGGGCGGAAGCGGCGGTGGAACGATCATCGCAACAGGCACGCCTGAGCAAGTGGTTCAGACGGAGATCTCTTACACCGGGAAATATCTGAAGCCAATTCTGGAACGCGACCGTGTTCGTACAGAGGAGCAGCTGGAGACAGCATCGGTGTAACATCAATTATCCTGTCTATATAGCAATAGCCGTGTCCTCGATAGGACACGGCTATTTTTGGTGTGAACGGTGGAGTGTAGCGTTTGAGCAAAAAAAATGATGGACCCGCCCAATGGTGGACGATATCCATCATCTCTATGATTAAGACGCTAAAATTTCAGTGAGCTTCTCTTGGAACGCTGGAACCCCAACGCGGTTCACATATTGATGGAAGGTCTCCTCAGCCTCACGGTTTTCCTTGTAGAACAAGATGAGCTGCGACAAGACAGCACCGACATCATCCCCTTTAACGCGGCCCTTAAGCACTTGGTTGAACTTTGGTGCATGCGGGTCAAGCGTGCCGCCAACCGCGATATCAAAGGCATCGATCATACCAACCGGTGTCTTTACAAGAGCACCTTGGAGGCCGATATCAGCGATATGCTTCTGACCGCAAGCATTCGGGCATCCGATGAAGTGGATGCGAATTTTCTCATCGAGTTCGACATTCTCATCCAAGTACAGCGCTACTGTACGTGCACGTTCCTTCGTCTCGACGACAGCAAGGTTACAGAACTCGTTGCCTGTGCAGGAAACCGTACGGCTCATGAAGTGTTCAGGGAATGGCGTCAAGCGCTGCAACACTTGCGCTTTCAGTGCTTCCTCGACTTTGTCATCAGGCACTCCGCTGATGAGGATGTTCTGCGACATCGTTGTGCGCAGCTTGCCTTCACCGAATTGATCTGCCACGTCTGCGAGCTGGATCAATTCATCGGAGTTCAAGCGCCCGACAGGAACGTTCAGACCAATGTAGTTCAGGCCTGCTTGCTTCTGTGGGTGAACACCGTCGTAGTATGCGGCTTGCCAGCCAACAAGTTTATCTTCGCCGCGGGACGGCAATTCACCGACTAGCTCGATGAGCTTCTCTTTGAACTTCTCTGGGCCCCAGTCTGCGACAAGGAATTTGAGACGTGCATGGTGGCGTTTCTCGCGATATCCGTAATCTCTGAAGATCGTCGTGACGCCAATCGCTACGTTCAAAGCTTCCTCCGGGCGGACGAAGATATCTAACTTTTGCGCCAAATGAGGCTTCGCAGATAATCCACCGCCGACTAAGACGTGGAATCCGATGACTTCTTCACCGTCAATGACTTTCGTAGCCGGCACATAAGCCAAATCATTGATTTCCCCGTGTGCATTATTATAAATATTTCCTGAAATCGACATTTTATATTTACGAGGCAGGTTCGAGAAATCACGGTTCATTAAGAAGTAATCGTTGATCTGTTCGACCAGATCGACCGTATCCATTAATTCGTCACGGTCAATCCCTGCAAGCGGGTTACCAACAATTGTCCGCGGGCAATCGCCGCAAGCTTCGTAGGAGTAGAGTCCGACTTCTTCCAGGCGTCTGAAAATATCCGGTAACGATTCAACCGTCAGCCAGTGGTATTGAATCGCTTGACGCGTCGTCACGTCGATCAAGCCGCGTCCGTACAATTGGCCGATCTCGGCAATCGCGCGAGCTTGAGCTGTCGTGAGGATCCCGCCGTTAATCCGAATACGCATCATGAAAAATCCATTTTTCGGTTTCTGTTGGTAGACACCCGCCCATTTGAAGCGGTCCATATCTTCCGGTGTAATGGAATCATAGCCTTCTAACGCGTATTTCTCGATGATCGTACGAATGACATCAAGGCCATCCTTTTCGAGTTTGACAAATTCGAACTTATTTAACTTTGACGGATCCGCCGTCCACACCGGTTCATATGCCATTCTAAAGCCCCCTGAGTTTAATTCCGATTAAAACGGTATGAAATATAGATTTATCGTAACATATTTCCAGTTTGGCGTAAATTCATTATTATCAATTCGATGTATAAGGAATTATTATAAATAGATCGAAAATTTATTATGATAAATGTGACTAGTTTCATTGCGAAATGGGATATAATAGGTGACAAGTTTGTTAAAGTTCATGTTTTTTGCTTGCATATGTTGGCACTGGGCGCTAACATAGATGAAGATAGGTAAATTGTGAGAATTTTCAAGGGGGTCCCGGCATGTTGTTAGCTGAAGCTGCAGAAGCTGCGAAGAAATTCGAGTGGTTCGATGTCATCATGGTTGTCGCAACGCTTATCCTCGTAGTGGCTCTTGTACGTCTATTGAGCGAACGTGTGAAGAATAAATTTGCTATCGCATTCACGACTGTAAGCCTTATTGTGTTCTTGGTTGCAGACGTTGCGATGGTAAAAACAAGTTGGTTAGCTTAACGTAATCATGAAGGGACCCTCTGACGACTGTCAGAGGGTCTTTTGCGTATCAATCTAAATTTGATTAGTCGCGCACTTCAACAATGATCTCTATTTCTACTGGCGTATGGAAAGGCAGGTCGCTCGTGCCAATTGCAGAACGCGCATGGCGTCCGCTCTCACCAAACACATCGATAAGCAGGTTCGAAGCGCCGTTAATGACATAAGGCTGATCAGCAAAGCCTGGCGCACTGTTGACGAATGCGAGCATTTTAACCACTTTAACGACGCGGTCGAGGTCGCCCAAATGCGCACGAAGGGCAGCAAGGCAGTTAATGATCACTTGACGTGCCGCTTCTTGGCC
>Ga0102589_1003554_pt1 | contig 16046 bp, 14 predicted proteins | sample AraplaMF_Col_mLB_FD_76858 | JGI IMG/M metagenome (GOLD analysis project Ga0102589, IMG submission 76858) | Arabidopsis root microbial communities from the University of North Carolina, USA - plate scrape MF_Col_mLB | ecosystem: Host-associated > Plants > Roots > Endosphere | place: USA... | reverse complement strand
GCTTTAAATCTACTACTGAATGTAGAACAAAAAGCTGATATATAGCCACCGTTGCTCCATCCCATAACCCCTACTCTATCTTTATCTGCAATCCCTTTGTCAACTAGTTTATCCACTCCAGATATAACATCATCGTAGTTAGCAATTCCCAGTTTTCTATAGTTTGCTTTTAAAAATTCATTACCATAACCCGAACTTCCCCTGTAGTTTGGTTCTAAAACGATAAAGCCTTTTTCGACAAACTGTTCAATAGGATATTTCTCATTAAAACAGTCTGAAAATATTGGAAAGGATGCCCAAGCGGGACCACCATGAATTACTACTAATAAAGGATATTTTTTATTGGCGTCAAAGTCGACTGGGGTTGATAAAACTCCCTCTATTTCAAGACCATCACTACTTTGCCATGAGATTATTTCCCTGTTACTTTTAGCCTTTCCTTTGAAAAAGCTATTTTCATTCGTTATTTTTTTATCGTCTAAATAGATTTCAAAGGTTTCATTTAGAATTGCTTTATTATAGGCTAAATGATTTCCGTTCCTTGTTATAGAAGCATCAATTATACAGCTATTTACTGTTTCGCTTAACATTTCCACAGTGCCATCCTCACATAGCAACCCAATAAGATAATTCGTTTTATGCTGCCATCTAATTAAAATTCCTTTAGCTGTCCACCGTAATGGAATAACCGTGCTATCAAAATCTTTTAAAGGTTGGATTCCCTCTCCAGTATTAATATCATAGATCTCTATTGTATTGTCTTGTATATGAGTCAGATAGTAATCCTTTTCGCTTATGCTTGCTGAATAACATATTTTGCTGCCTTCAGGAGAAAAGCAAACGCTCCCTCCCAACAACTTATCTATATTCAACTTTTTCAGTTCTCCAGCTTTAATATCTAATATGTATAGATCTCCATTAATAGTATCTCCCATATTTGGGCTTGGTGTAGCCATTAATACAACCCTTTTCCCATCATCTGAAATATCAAATTCATGGACATGAAAATCCTTACCATCAGTTAGCTGATAAACAACACTATTTTCGTGTTCATCATTATCATTTTGAATCACTTTTTCAATGTAATATAAACGATTATTCTGGTATTCCTTGCCTATATGATGGAAATCTCCATATAGTTCCTTACGTTTCTTTATCGTTTCAGATTCTTTTGACTGTGCAACATAATAAAAACCCTTGCCAGAAGGCTCCCATTTGAATTTACTGACCCCTTCTTTCTCATCAGTAATTTGAACCCCTTTATAACCATCTATTGACTTAACAAAGATCTGATTTTTCTTATTAACTGGGCTAAGGTATGCGATAGCTCGAGAATCTGGAGACCATATTGGGTAAGTACTATCTAAATCTCCTGTTGTTAATGGGTAACATTGCCCCTTCTCTTTTTCATATATCCATACATGATTCCTATATTTATTGTCTTTCCAGTTAGCTGTCTTTTTGACAAATGCAACGTTTTTGCCATCATCACTTATATTTGTACCTGATAGAATTGGTATTGAAATAATCTCTTCTATACTTAAATATGTTTTTTCATTCATTTCCATAAGTACACCCCTTTGTTCTTTCATCATATATCGAAAATGACCTTTACTAAATTTCTATAAAATGGGCGAAAATTCCTTCTTTCACTAACTAGCCCAATAACGAAAAGACACCCATTTTTACTGAGTGTCTTAATTGAAAGCTTATTTATTTCAAAAGTATTTTCTATAAAAATCCTGTCGTAGTTCTGCTTAACTGAGTATATATTTTTTGTAGATTCACTCTTTTCATAGACCAGTAAACTATTACTAGCCAAGATGTTTTTCAAACCAGTCGCACGCATCGAGTTTCATACTAAAATTAAATTGATGATTAATAAAAGGCATACTAAGTTTAAGTTTATCAGGTTGTTCAGAATACAACGGTGATAACTTCTTGTAGAGTACCATGAATAAAAGTAAAGCGAATCACTGTCCTGGTCATCATTAATAATTAGCAGCGGCTTTGGAAAAAAATCACTCAACTTATCGAAATGGTCTAAAAGAGACTCCCTACCGCTGTTATTGTTGTTGCTAAATCTTTTCGATAGAGCGGGTGTAATTCATTCAGACTATTAATATTTACTTCGTTCCCGCCAAGTGATGAATGGACATAAAAATCATCGCCTATATAAAGCGCAATATGATCTGGGAAGTATAATAAATCACCCTTTTGTAGGCGCTCAACAGCTATTTGTTTTATCGGAAACCCGTCGACAATTTTAGCATCTCGGTAAATCAGTACACCATTTAACATATACGCCATTGAACATAAGCCTGAGCAATCAATACCGAGTGGTGATTTTCCTCCCCAGCGATAAGGTGCTGCTAAATAGCTAAGCGCTGTTTGGACTACATTTTCTCGTATTTGTTGCTCAGATAAGCTGTTTTCTGGAATTTGTTCTTGTAGCCATTGTCTACGTACATAACCAGTCTCCCCCGACACTAATTGCACTGCTGCCCATTCTGGATCTAACTCGTCATTAGTAATCGAACAGATAATTGAACCTTTAACGAGCGTCATCATTTTCGCACTTTGAATCCGAGGCTGCCGCAAAACATCGGCGAAGCTTTGTTTAATAAAATAGTTTGCTTCTTGTCGCCAAGCATCTGTTTTTTTATTATCGACTATTATGTTTTCTTTCTGGCAATAATCTTCATAGCGGTAAGTTGTTTGTATGCGTGCCCAGCTCTCATCTACGTCTTCCATGATTTTAACCGTCATTCCATATAGTACCTCATCTACTATTTCTGAGCCTTCATCTGGCTTTGCGTGTAAGTTTGCGATTATGGACTTCACAATGGCATTCATTCTATCCGCTCCTTCCGCTTCACCAAGTATTCGTAAACAACTTTGGAAATACGACCGATTAGCTGCCTCGCATGATCATTATTCGTAACCTCTGTTACGAAAACACCAATGAGATAATCTCCAGAGTTGCTGTATACAATCCCAACATCATGATCTGCTGTTTCAAGACCACCTGTTTTATGAGCAAGTTTCACATCATCCACTAAATAACGACTTAATGATTCGTGGATACGTTGCCGACTTAAAATATCAATTGTTAACTCACTAAATGCTGATGATAACAAGTCCCTACGATAAATTCGTGAAAATAGTAGTGCCATATCACTTGCCGACGTTATATTATCAAAGCCATTTTCAACCTCTTCAAAATCCATCATCTTCCGTTGAATAGTTGTTTTCTTTAGTCCAATTTGACGAAAATAATGATTAAGTGCATCCATCCCTAGATAATTGATTAATACATTTGTTGCTGTATTATCACTCGTAATAATCATCCATACTAAAAGCTCATAGATGGTACTTTGCTTTAGACGCTGCTCACTAATAACACTAAAATCAACCCACTCTTCTGGTGCTATCTCAATCTCTTGCTCTAAAGATTGGTTGTTACTTTCTAAATAGTTCAGAACAGCAAGCAGTATAGGCACCTTTATTAAGCTAGCACTAGAAAACGTGTCTTCTAGCTTTTCACTAATCAAAAATTGCTCCATCTTACAATCTTTCACAAACATATGGACTTTATAGGGAGCATATTGAAGAATCTCTGTTATCGTTTGCTTCATTTTTCACCTACTCTATCACTTTTATCATCTGATTCTCCGTATCCATCGTGATTGTACGACCTAGTGGTAGCGACATCGTTGGTAAGATGTGACCACAAGTAATGTCCTTAATGATAGGTTTATGGAATGGACCTAAAATTTCTTGGAAAATTGATTGTAGGGATAGGCTATGCTCTGGATGTTTTGGATTTTCAGGACCACAATTTGTCCAAGCTCCTAGTAATATACCTGCCACCTCATCTAGTTTGCCTGCTAATTTTAGCTGTGTAAGCATCCGATCAACACGTTGCTCACTCTCGTCTATGTCTTCTAAAAACAATATTTTGCCCTTTGTATCAATTTCATAAGGTGTTCCAAGAGATGCAGTAACTAATGTTAAGTTCCCACCAATAAGTTGTCCTGTCGCTTTTCCAGCTACAAGCGTTGTCATTGTACGTCCAGGTGGATTTTCAAGACAGTAGTCCGTTCGTTCTGTTGCTGTCACACTTTCGATAAAGGAATTCCATGTATATGGATCCATCTCAGGCCGAATAAATTCTGTAGAGGGCATTGGTGTATGATATGTGACAAAGCCACATGTTTGGTTAAAAGCGATATGTAATGCAGTCACATCGCTATAGCCAGCAAATACTTTTGGGTTTTCCTTGATCATATCGAAATCCAGTAGCGGTAAAATTTTCGTCGCTCCGTAACCTCCACGTATGCAGAAGATGCCGTCAATATTAGGGTCTCTAAACATTTGATTAACTTCAGAGGCTCTTAGTTCATCAGAGCCTGCTAAGTAGCCATGCCTTGCTCTACATGTTTCCCCAGCAACTACCTTAAAACCTAGTTTTTCAATACTTTTAACTGCGTGGAGAAATTTTTCTGATGGGGTTGCACCTGAAGCACTTATCAAACCAATAGTGTCACCTTTTTTCAATGCCTTTGGACGAATCATTTGCTTACCTCCATTGTTAGTGAAGTTCGGTATCTTTCCAATTCCTCTTCATTGGCCAATACAAAATGACCTTCCTCTATTTCGATAAATGACGGTGGCTGGATGTCATAGCGGTGCTGTGATGGATCATAGATTTCTACGACTTTATCACGCTCCTTATAAGGATTTGGCTCAGGTACTGCCGATAATAATGCTCTTGTATACGGATGGATTGGATTAGAAAACAACTTTTCTGTCTCAGCTAGCTCAACAATTTTACCTTTATAAATTACAGCAGTTCGGTCGGTAATAAATCGGACTACCGATAAGTCATGCGCAATGAATAAATAAGTTAAATTATTTTGCTGCTGTAAGTTTGCTAGTAAATTTAATACTTGTGCACGAATGGAGACATCTAATGCTGAAATTGGTTCGTCTGCAATAATAAACTCTGGCTCCATTACTAGTGCACGTGCAATTCCGATACGCTGACGCTGTCCTCCTGAAAATTCATGTGGGAAACGGCTAGAAAACTCCGGTAATAATCCAACATTTAATAATGCATTGCGTACCTTCTGTTGACGATCAGCTTCATTTTTGACGTTTTTTGTATTAATAAGTCCCTCGGAAATAATATAGTCTACCTTTGCGCGTTCATTTAGCGATGCCATCGGATCTTGAAAAATCATTTGGATTTTCTGTGTAATTTCTCGATCCCACTCTTTCGATATTTTTCCATTTAGTTTCTTACCGTGATATAGTATTTGTCCTTCTGTGACTTCATTGATCCGCATAATAGCTCGGCCAATCGTTGTTTTTCCAGAACCCGATTCACCTACTAAACCGAACGTTTCACCTTTGAAAATATCGAAGCTCACATCATCAATCGCTATAAATTTATTTTTGCCTTTACCAAAAACGACCTTTAAATTGTTCACTTCAACTAACACGTCTTTATGACTCATGCGCGTATCGTCTCCCTTCTGCGAAAAAGGCTTGTAATGCTTCAGGTGGCTCTACTTTCGGAGCAAGTGGATCTAATAGCCATGTACGTGCATAATGTGTGTCACTCACCTGAAAAAATGGAGGACGTTCCACAAAATCAATCTTTAACGCATATTGATTGCGAGGTGCAAAGGCATCACCTTTAATTTCTTGAAAAAGATTCGGTGGTGTACCCTTGATGGAATAAAGCTGCTGCCCTTTTGATCCTAGTTGCGGCAATGATGAAATGAGTGCCCAAGTATAAGGATGCTTGCCATTAAAGAAAATTTCATGTGTCTTGCCCACCTCGATAATATCGCCCGCGTACATTACTGCAATACGGTCGGCAACCTTCGCGACAACGCCTAAATCATGGGTTATATAAACGGTTGTTAGTCCATATTTTTGTTGGAGATTTTTTAGAAGCTGTAAAATTTGCGCTTGGATTGTTACATCTAACGCAGTTGTTGGCTCATCACAAATTAATATTTTGGGCTTACATGCTAGCGCAATCGCAATCACGATTCGTTGACGCATACCACCTGAAAATTCGTGAGGATATTGCTTATAGCGCTTCTCCACATCGTGAATGCCTACATCTTTTAACAATTTTAATGTTTCTTCGTATGCGGCTTTCCCCTTTAAGCTTTGATGTAAATGAACACATTCCTCGATTTGCTTACCAATCGTTTTCAGCGGATTTAATGATGTCATTGGATCTTGTGTCACCATTGCCACTTCTTTTCCACGAATGCTTAGCCACTCCCGCTCGGTTCTAAACTGCGCTAAATCCTGATTTTTATAGAGGATCTGCCCCTGATCAATGTGGCCATTTTTATCGAGCAAACCCATGATTGATTTCATAAGAACGGATTTCCCTGAACCTGATTCGCCGACGATAGCAAGGCTTTCACCTTTGTATAAATCAAGGGAAATATTGCGAATAGCCGTTAGCACTCTGCCACGAAGTGTAAATTTAATAACAAGGTTTTGAATGGTTAAAATAGGCGATTTCGTTTGTGTCACTTCCATCATCCCCTTTATACGTGATTTTTCGGATCTGCTGCATCTGCAAATGAATTCCCTATAATATAAAATGCAATCGTAATGATACTTAATACAATACTTGGGAAAATGAGCTGATACCTTAATTCCGGAGACATCATGAGCACTCGGCCTTCATTGATTAAATTTCCTAAAGACGGCTCACTAATCGGTAGCCCTAATCCGATGTATGTTAAAAAAACTTCCGAGCCTATTGCAAATGGAATAGCTAAACTCATTCGTAGCATTATGACAGAAATGAGATAAGGTAATAGATTTTTCAAGATAATTCGGTAATCAGGTGTTCCTAAACATTTTGAGGCTAAGTTATATTCACGATCTCGTAAAATAACAATTTGATTGCGTATAAACCTTGCCATTTCTACCCAACCAGTAATACACATAGCAATAATGATGGTTGAAATGCTTGGTCGCAAAATATAGGACATTAAAATAAGTACGATAGTCGTCGGTATATTATCAACGACGTTGTAAAGCTGCGTGATAGGTAGCTCTAATTTACGCGAAAAGCCCCAAAGTGTACCGATCGTAATACCTACGATAGCCTCTACTAAAGCAACGACACAGCCAATAAATAGCGAGGTCCTTGTCCCTGCCCATATACGTGACCATAAATCCTGACCAATGGAGTTTGTTCCAAACCAATATTCAGCACTTGGCGCAATATTACGCGCTTGGAGACCTGTTTGCTCATCAAGATATATTTCAGTCGGTGATTTTTGCGCTGGTAAATACGGCTGTAAAATCGTAAAGGTTACGATAATAAGCACGCCAACTAATAAAAAAACAGCGATGCGGTTTTTCAAAAAGGATTTCCAAGTTGAACGCCAATAGGAGTAATTAGAGTAGGCTGTTTCTTCAGCTTGACGGTCATCTACTTCTGCAAATTCGAACAAAGTTTCACGTGATTTGTTTGAAATATTATTTATTTCTTCTGAATACATTCCCATTAACGTACACTCTCCCCTTTCCCTAATTTAATCCTTGGATCAACAAGGGCCATTGCAATATCACCTAAAATGAGTCCGATAATTCCAAGTGAAGAGAAAACAAGCACTAAGCCTTGTACAATCGTATTATCTTGACGTTGTATGGCATCTACGAGTAAGCCCCCCATCCCAGGAATGGAATATAAAGATTCAATATAGATAGAGCCTGTAATCGTAAAAAGAATGGTTGCGGGTAAATATTGTGCCATCGGAATAAAGGCATTTCGTAGTACATGTTTAAACATTAATGTACGTTCTTTAACACCTTTCGCCTTTGCTAGCTTTATATAATCCTTGTTTAGTTCATCCACCATATATCGCCGCATCCACATCGCATAGGAAGCAGTCGGCGCTAGTGCCATTGAAGTAAGTGGTAAAATCCAAGTAATGGGCTGATACTCATCAAAAAGCATTGGCAAATGTAAAATTTCTGTAATATACATTTGAATGACTAAATAATAAACGGCTGCTGGCACTGCTACAACAATGACAATATAGCCAGTACCCAAACGGTCCAGCCAGCGTCCCTTCATCTGGGCCATCAATATTCCGAGCGGAACCCCAACTATAAGTGATAGTGCAACCGCACCTAAACCGAATAGCAAGGAATACATAATCTTATCTGCAATAATCGTGACGACTGGTACATCTGTCCGATATGTAACGGATTTACCTAAATCACCTTGAAACAGATTCGTGTAAAAGTTCCCCAATTGTACAAGTAATGGGTCACGTAAACCTAAATTCGTTAAATAGATCTCTTGTTGAGCAGGTGACATCTTATCCGCCGCTGCTCCTAAATAACCTTCTTCAGGCATTAAACGTAGTAATGAAAAAACAATCGTAATAATAATAAACAGTGTTAAAACTGATTGTAGTAAACGTTTACCTATATACCCCAGCATCACTTCATCCTCCTTTTTCAGAAAGACTAAAGGAGATCCCGACTGTTCTATTTCGGTATCTCCTTCATCAATACTCACTACTTTTAAATCTTTATCTTGAATGGAGCCCATCATGTTTTTTTCAACATTAACTACCGAACGCTCGATTGATTCAATTAACAATTTTCGGGATCAGGCTTCAAGTTGGAATTTCCGATTATTTTGCCGCTTTACCTAACGCATCTGCTCGTTCTTGCTCCCACTTCGCTAAAGCTTCTTTAAACTCCTCGTTACTCATTGGTTTTTCTAAAATTCGCTGACCTTTAAATTTCTCGGCAGTCACACCAAATGGTGAGTATTGAGCCTCAAATGGATTTAATTTAGAAGCAACATAGCCACTACCTCCTACTGAATAAGGAATGACAAATGCCTCATCAATTAAGAACGCTTCCGCTTTAGCAAACAGCTCGTAACGTTTTGCTGTATCGATTGTCGCTTTTGCTTGGTCTACTAAGTTTTGATATTTTGATTTTCCGTTTGCTTCTGTATAGCCTTCAGCTAGCTCTGGTTTATTATAAGTACCGTCTACAGTGAATGGATCCGTATACGTTGATGGATCGGCATAGTCTGGACCCCAGTTAGCTTCAAGGAATGCAAATTTACCAGGTTTACGAACCTCCGCTAAAAAGCCTGTTGATGGTCCGGCCTCTACAATAACGTCTACATAATCAGTACCTAATAATTTTTCAATCTGCTGTTCAACGACTTGTGAACGATTTGCCCAATCTGGCATACCGGAGTTATAAGGCATTAACACTTTTACTGGGAAAGTTACTTTCCCTTCTAACGCTTTTTTCGCTTTTTCCTTGTACTCTATTGCCTTTTCCTTATTAAAAGAGTCGGTGTTTGTTAGATTAGCTAATGGTTCTAATTGTGTATAGTCAACTCCCTCTACGTTGACAAAGTTTTTAGGCGTAATTGTGTTGCTCAGTAAATCTTTTGGATTATAAGGTTCTAACGTTAGCATCGCAGACTCGCGGTCAAGCGCATGGAACAATGATTTTCGGAAATCTTTATTATTGACCGCTTTCTTCCAATTTTCAGGCTCGTATTCCGCATCAAACTGCGGATTAAAGTTTAATGCAAAGAAGTACGTATAGAAGTTATTTTGTGTTTGACGGATTTGTGTTTTTTTCTTTTCGTCTTTAAACCACTCATCAATAATAGAAGTTGGAATACTCGCTGAATCGATTTCTCCTCGTAAAAATAATTCTGGTGCTACTGTAGCCGCTTCTTTATTGTATTTATAGCGAATACGATCAATCAGTACATTGTCTTTATCCCAATAATTATCATTTTTCATAAGTACTCGCTCATTTTGAGGTTCAAATTTATCTAAAATAAAGGATCCGTTATAAAGGAAATTTTCACGAGTTGTACCAAAACTATCACCTTTTTCTTCTATAAATTTACCGTTAACTGGGAAGAAGCAGACGTAGTTCAACATAGACAGAAAATAAGGTGTAGGCGTTTCTAAAGTATATTCCACTGTCTGTTTATCGACTGCCTTAATGCCTACCTTCGTAAAGTCAGTCATATCACCGTTATAGAAGGCTTCCCCATTTTTTACAACAGTTGCAATCCAAGCTGTCGATGATTCATTTTTTGCATCAAGTACATACTGTAAACCATCTACGAAATCTTGAGCAACAACATCCGCATACTCTTTACCATCATGTGTAACCCATTTTGCATCGTCACGAAGCTTGAACGTCCAAACAGTAGCATCGTCATTTGATGACCATTCTTTGGCTAAGCTTGGTTGTACAACACCATACTTATCATACTCAATTAATCCATCAATCAAGTTCGCTGCTACAGCAAACTCATTCGTTTCAGAAGTCTTTAAGTAATTTAACGTTTTTATTTCCCCTGAATAAACAACCCGATACTCTGATTTTTTTTCACTTGAAGAATCGTCACTACAGGCTGCACAAAGCATTACAACTAAACACGCGAAAAGCACCCAATACCTTTTCATAATAAGCATCCCCCTAGCAATCTTTTTATCTCGCATAAACGGGTAGAGATTTATATGTACCGAAAGCAAAAGCGTCAGGTACAAGACTCCCACTTCATGATATATAAGCGGGGTGCTCAACTACCCGTAAAAGCCGGTTTTGTTCATCAGTGGAGAGTGAAATACTTCCACTGATAGAAGCTACATTGAAAATCCTACTCCAACCGCATCTATCATCCTAATTCGATCATTTTCAAATATTGGACCCCCAGCGATAGGGTCTTTCACACATAAACTAGGTCCATCTAAATCTATCATCGTGATATTTTTCTGTGATGCGGCAAAATGTGCAGCAGCACTTACGCTAATTTTTGTCTCTAGCATACAGCCAATCATGCATGGTATGTCATTTGCCTCCGCAATGTGGCAAATTTTCTGTGCTTGATAAATGCCTCCTGTTTTCATAAGCTTAATATTAATCAAATCCGCAGCACGCTTTTCAATAATGGCATAGGCATCTTTTGCAGAGAAAACACTTTCATCCGCCAAAATATTTGTCAATGTATTAGCCGTCACGAATTGCATTCCTACTAAATCATGACAATGAACAGGCTGCTCAACTAATTCAACATTCGTACCTGCATCTTCAAGTGCCCCAATAATTTTTACTGCCTGCTTCGGTGTCCAGCCCTGATTCGCGTCCACCCGTAACGTTATGGCGTGTCCAACTGCATCACGAATAGCAACTACTCGCTCTACATCACCTGCTGGATCTTTCCCCACCTTGATTTTTAATATTTGAAAACCTCGCTGAACAGCGGCTATACTATCCTTCACCATTTCTTCAGAATCATTTACACTGATCGTAATATCTGTTATTAATTCTTTCCGATAGCCCCCTAGTAATTTATACAGCGGTGTTTGAAAATGTTTCGCCACTAAATCATAAATTGCCATATCTACGGCGGCTTTCGCACTGGTGTTTTGATAAATACTGCTGTCAATTCGCTCCATGATTTCTGTCAATTCTTCAATATCCATCCCTATAATGGCTGGCTTGATATACTCTTCTATCGCGTGCGGAATGGACGCTAGTGTTTCACCAGTAATGGCTGCAGTAGGTGCCGCTTCACCGATGCCGATTTGCCCATCATCAGTGTGAATATAGACGGCAATATTATGAATGTTATGCACTGTTCTTAAAGCTGTTTTAAACGGTGTAATAAGCGGTGCCTCTACTTTCCCTACGATAATATTTTTTATTTTCATCCATTCACCTACCTTTTCGTTGCTTATGTTAAGAACTGTAAAATTCGAAGCACCTCATAAAAATCGTCTGTTACGAATTCCACTGTATTATGTGGTTTAAACGTAGCATTCGGATAGAACGAGTTTCGATATGCCCGTGTATGATCACGGTAAATGATTTCCACTACAAAGCGTTCAGGTAAAGGTACTTGCAAATCTTCCCGAGGTACTTTCATGGAGTCTCCAACAAGTCGTTTCGTTTCTTTAATCGTCAGTTGTGGACTGACACTAATGGTCGCATTTCCTATCCCTTCTTTTGTAGCAAATGTGATGATGTGATCATTGATTAATTGAATCTCCTCTGTTAACCCCACATCTCCACTAACAAATGAAACAGGAACACCATGTAAAGCAGCCGCGTACGTATTAATTAAAAATTCACTCGCATACTCCCCATTAATTTTCACATCCGCAAAAACACAAAGCGTATGTGCTAAAGGATTACGCGCACTTCCCCCTTTACTGTGGTAACCAATAAAAATCGCGCGATCAAAACTCTTATCAAGTCCCGCAACCATACACATCGGGTCATACGTCCACCCTCGAATAACTTTGCAGTTTACTGGTAAATTAGAAATATCAAGATTACGTGCTGAATCATGGGCATCCTTTAGTAAAATTTCCGTTGCTCCACCACGAATAGCCCCCTCTATAGCGGCTTCTACTTCCTTTGTCATTTGCTTTTGGAAAAACTGATAATCTGGCGCGTTTAGCTCCGTTTCACTCCAAGCGGTTGTGCCAGTTATCCCTTCAATATCTGCACTAATATAGACCTTCATAGAAATCGAAACTCCTTTACTTTATTGTCTTGAATAATTGCCTCCACAGCTCCATAATTAGCTTCTTGTGCACCTACACGCCTTGCCCATGAAACATTAATCAATTATGCCTCGGCATAATTGCGTCCGGAATCGGCTTTGTGCTCGCACAAAGATCTCCTTTCCGAATCCGTGACATCCGCCGGAGGCTTTAACTTCTTTCAGCAGATGTCTTTTGTACCGAAAGCGTAGCGACAGGTACAGATATTTAGTCACCAGCTGAAAGATAGCTAAAACCCGCATTCATCTCACCAACTCTAGAGGTCAGAAACTTCTGCTGAAAGAAGTTAACATCAAAGTGCCACCATTCCTCTGAATAATTCGTAAACCCAACCATTGTCATACAGTTAAATAGAAGACGTCGATGAACACAGGCTTCCCTATTTCCTCCGGGTGTTGTTCAAAATAGCGTGTTGCGGACTTTTCACTGATTTCATCAAATGCTGAACCTAAATTTATAGCATTACCTTCTAAATCTCCTAGTGTCAGATCAATCGCTCCACCAGTTTTATCTACCTCAACGGGTTGAAAAATGGGGTCATGTATAGGTCTCACCTCCAATTTCAGGTTTCGATAAAATTTTTAGATAATTCAGTTTTATCGAATGTATCACACCTTAAATTTATTGACTAGACAAAAAAAGAAATCTTACAGAGTAATAGCTATTCTCTGCTTTTTAAACAAGATGTGCCAAATCATCGGTGCAAGAAGTCGAAAGGTGATGTTTTTTCACCTATTTAGGAATTTTATTCGTGGATAGGGTAGAAGATTACCGAAATATAATAAAAAACGACCGATATAAGCCTCTTCAAGGATTTCCCAACTACAAAGTGTGGTTGATTTCCGTTCCGACTGGGCGCTTTGTTGTTGCTGTCGCTTCGCTTTCGTACAGATAAAACATTTGTTGCTGTCGATGCGCTTTCGCACAGAAAAAAACATTTGTTGCTGTCGCTTCGCTTTCGCACAGAAAAAACATTTGTTGCTGTCGCTTCGCTTTCGTACAGATAAAACATTTGTTGCTGACGCTTCGCTTTCGTACAGATAAAACATTTGTAGCTACCGCTTCGCTTTCGCGCAGAGCAGAGCTTCCTGGGGGCGTCCAGTCGTAACGAAGATCAACTTATATAAATATGAAACACCTGTGATGATCAATTTTTGATTGAATATAAAAAAACCTCCATTTTGATTAATCAAAACGGAGGTAAACTCTTCTAATTATTTCGAAATTACTAAACGGTCCAATGGCCAAGTAAATAGTATTTTTATTATTACTTTGAGACTACAACTAAAGAGGTTTCCTGTCTATTTATAGAGCTAAAATCGATAAGCTTCAACTTTATGTCCATTTCTACCAATTGTAGTCTGTGCCTGTGAAATTGAATTTAAAATGGCTTCCTCCGTCGCTTCTGCTGCAGCTGCAAATAATTGATTCATGATAGGATGATCCTCACGTAGTTGTGTACGTGTTTCGACTAGCTGGTCTGATAGATGAGCGATCTGATGAGCTGTTGTAAAGCCTATAACTATATCTCCGCTGCCATGTGAAAAATGACTGCCTGTACGCCCTAATCCGATACCACAGCGTTTAATGACTCGTGTCAGTTGACGACTACTAAGCGGAGCATCCGTGGCAAGTACGATGATAATGGAGCCATCTGTCGGAGATAATGTCGATTCACTTTGACTGTTCGAAACAATATATCGATGTGCTAGAAACTCTGAGCTTTGCCCAAAATTACTAAGGACCATACATCCTATCGTATAGTTCGTTGACTCATGCGTTACAATTCGGGAAGATGAGCCAATCCCACCTTTATAGCCAAAGCACATCATTCCTTTTCCTGCACCAACTGCCCCTTCCTTTGCCGTTTCATTTGATGCGTTGCGAATCGCTTCCACAGCATGCTCGGGTGTGATAGGACATTCTCGAATAGAATTTAAATAGCTATCATTACATTCCCCGACTACGATATTAATTGTTCCTGTGGAATGACCTATTTCACTATTCGAATCTAGCATAAATTGCAGTGTTCCTTGTGTTACAGCGGGAACACCAAATGTATTCGTTAGCATAATTGGTGATTCAATAACCCCTAGTTCATTCACTTGAACGAGCCCTGTCGTTTTCCCAAAACCATTTATCACATAGCTTGCTGCAGTAACTTTCTGCTGATATAAATTGCCATCATGCGGTAAAATAGCTGTTACTCCTGTACAGGCATAAGCGCCGTCTTGATTCATTTTCTCATCAAGCGTTACATGACCTACACACACGCCAGCTACATCGGTAATGCAATTCTTCTCACCAGTTGATAAAGTTCCTATTACGATTCCCATTTCTCGTACTTTTCTAGGCATATTACTCCCCCTTAAGAATCGCCATATTTACAGCAGCCTTTGCATGTAGAATTGTTGTATCAAAAACAGGTACTTTCACATCTTCTTGTTTAATAAGTAATCCAATCTCTGTACAGCCTAATATAATTCCTTGTGCTCCCAACCGCACAAGGTTTTCAATCACCTGTAAATAATATTCCTTCGATGTTTGTTCAATTCGGCCCAAACATAATTCTTCATAAATGATACGGTTGACCTCAGTACGTTCGTCAGCAAGCGGAACAATCACTTCAATGCCAAATCCCTCTACTCTAGCTTTATAGAAATCTTGTTCCATCGTGTACTTTGTCCCAAGAAGGGCAACTTTCTGTAAACTAGCTTTTTCTATTTGATTTGCTGTCGCATCCGCTATATGTAAAATCGGTATTGTAATTTTTGAGGCAATGATATCTATAACCTTGTGCATTGTATGTGTACAAATAATAATAAAATCTGCCCCTGCACTCTCTAGAGATTGCGCTGCTTCTCCCAGCAATTGCCCAGCCTTCTCCCAATCTCCCTCAGCTTGATAATGCTCAATTTCTTGAAAATCTACACTATACAAAATACATTTGGCTGAATGTAAACCTCCTAATTGTTTCTTTACCTCTTGATTCATAAGACGGTAATACTCAGCAGAAGACTCCCAGCTCATACCACCAATCATGCCAATAGTTTTCATACAAATTCCCCCTTTAATTTGACTCATTCCATATAACGTAATGTTGATTTCTGCTCCGGCTCGGTTTCAACAATTGTCATACCCAACTTTTGTTGATAAGCCTATAATTTAACTATTATACTAAAAAGCCAGCGTAAATAAGGGAATTTTCAAAAACTTTAACATTTGTAATCCTCTTCCACCATTTCTTCCACTTTTCTTTTTAAGAAGTGTAAATATCTAATTAATAGGATAAGGATAGAGATAACAACAATATTTATACTAATAAAAAAGTAACTAGCGTCCTTATACTCAAATCAATTATGCTTCGGCATAATTGCGTCCGGAATCGGCTTTGTACTTAGGCTTTTTATACAACATAGA
>Ga0102589_1003552_pt1 | contig 16051 bp, 11 predicted proteins | sample AraplaMF_Col_mLB_FD_76858 | JGI IMG/M metagenome (GOLD analysis project Ga0102589, IMG submission 76858) | Arabidopsis root microbial communities from the University of North Carolina, USA - plate scrape MF_Col_mLB | ecosystem: Host-associated > Plants > Roots > Endosphere | place: USA... | reverse complement strand
GGTGTGCACGCCCGGCATCTTGCCGACCAGGAAGAGCAGGGCGATCCACAGCAGTGCCGCCGTCATGTACCAGACGCTGACATACAGGTGCGAAACCTTGCGGTTGACCAGCGTGTACAGCACGGGCAGTATCACCAGGGCAAAACCGGCGAACATGAAGATCGCGATCTGCCACGGGATCTCCAGGTACTCCATGCCGTCGTTCCAGCCGGTGGCGATGGCGCCTATGCCGCCGGCGATGCCCATGTTGATGAGCGCGCCGCCCAGCATGACCCAGATGGCGCCGTACAGCCGCGTGCGCAGCAGGCGCGGCAGCAGCCACACCACCATGCCCAGCGCGGCATTGGTGATCCAGCCGTAGAGCACGCCGGTCAGGTGCACTGTGCGTATGCGGCCGAAGGTCAGCCAGGCGTAGTCGGTGAGCCAGTCGGGCTCATGCAGCTTGATCGACGAGATCAAACCCGCCGCCGAGCCCACCACCAGCCACATGCAGGCAAAGGTGATGAACATGAACACCGGAAAGGCGGTGGAGCGATCGGAACTGATGCGGTCCAGCAGCTCGGCGGCGTCCGCGGCGTGCGCCTGGAGGCCGCCTTCCTTCGCCGCCTGCTGCATGGATGCCTGGGCAGCGCCCTGCAGGGCCGGGTCGTCCACCTGGCCGACTTCGCCGTGCGCGAAGATCACCGAGGCGGCGGTCGGGTTCTCCACCAGCAGCCCTTTGCGCAGCGACCAAATAAACACAAACAGGCCGATGATGGACAGCAGGAAGGCGCCCAGCAGGCTGAAGACGGCGCTGTCCATCATGCGGCCTCTTCAGCCTGCGCGGCCTGCTCGCTGTTCCGGGGGGAAACGGTCATGAATCACTCCTCCACTGTGTGTATTGAAGGGAAGCTTGCGCCTGGCGACAGCTTTTTTTGGGCCCTTGGGCCGAGGCCAGCGGTGGCCGCGTGCGGAGCGCCCATCCTACGCCTTTGGCTCCTCGCAGGCCAGTCTGCAAAACCGGGAATGCGCCGTCTGCTATGAATTTTGTAGCTTTTTTGCGTTCGATGCGGTGGGCATGGGCGCGTGCCTGAGTTTTTTGTACGAATTAAGTTTCGCCTCATGAAGCCGTGTTAGCCTCGCCCGCATGTTGAACCGCATCCCCTCCTTCCTGCGCCATGTCGGGCCCGGCGTTGTCACCGGCGCCGCCGATGACGACCCATCCGGCATCGCCACCTACACGCAGGCGGGGGCGCAGTTCGGCACCGGGCTGCTCTGGACGGTGTTCTTGTCGCTGCCCTTCATGATCGCCATCCAGTTGGTGAGCGCCCGCATAGGGCGGGTCACCGGCAAGGGCGTGGCGGCCAACCTGCGGGAGCACACGCCGCGCGCCTTCCTGATGGCCATGGTGTTTTTACTGGTGGTGGCCAACACCATCAACATCGCCGCAGACATCGCCGCCATGGGCGAGGCGTTGCAGCTCGCGGTGGGCGGCGGCGACCACTTCCATGCGGTGGCTTTCGGCGTCATCACGGTGCTGTTGCAGGTCTTTGTGCCCTATCGCAAGCTCGCGCCCATCCTCAAGTGGCTGACGCTCTTCCTGTTCGCCTATGTGATCGCCGTGTTCCTGGTGCAGGTGCAGTGGGCCCAGGTGCTGCACGACCTGGTGATCCCCAAGCTGCAATGGACCTCGGGCTACTGGATGATGATCGTCGCGCTGCTGGGCACCACGATTTCGCCCTACCTGTTTTTCTGGCAGGCCTCGCAGGAAGTCGAAGAGCTGCGCCTCAAGGGCGCGGGCCACGGCTCGGAGCAGGAAGTGCGCCGCGACCTGCGCCGCGTCAAGCGCGACACCTATATCGGCATGTTTTTCTCCAACGCCATCGCCTTCTTCATCATGGTGCTGGGTGGGGCCGTGCTGTATACGGCGGGCATCCATGACGTGACCTCTGCCGCGCAGGCGGCGCAGGCCCTGCGGCCGCTGGCCGGCGACTTTGCCTTCGCGCTGTTTGCCGGCGGCATCATCGCCACCGGCCTGTTGGCTGTGCCGGTGCTGGCCTCGTCAGCCGCCTACGCGGTGGCCGAGGCTTTTGGCTGGCCCGAGGGCCTGGAGCGCCACTGGTACGAGGCCAAGCGCTTTTACGCCATCATCGTCATCGCCACGGTGGTCGGCACTGGCATGGACTTCACCAGCATAGACCCGATGAAGGCGCTGTACTGGAGCGCGGTGATCAACGGCGTGGTGGCCGTGCCCATCATGGCCGGCCTGATGATGCTGGCCGGCCGCAAGTCGGTGATGGGCAAGTTCACCTCGGGCTTGAAGACCACCTGGTTTGGCTGGGGCGGCGTGGTGGTGATGGGTTTTGCGGTGCTGATGATGTTCCGGGATGTGGTTTTGCAGGCGCTCTAGGGCGCCCGGCATCGCACTGCGGTCCTCCGTCAGCCGCAGAGATTTCTGATTTCCGGCGGTATCGGCACAGCCCGTATGCCCGCCGGGTCGCCTTCGCGCCGCGCGGCGAAAATCCGCACCTCCTCGCATTCCATGACCAGCTGTTCGGCGCGCATCACGCGGTAACGCTGCACAAAACTTTTGTTCCTCCATTCGGCAATGCTGGTGTGGACGGCCAGCGTGTCGCCGTAGGTGGCGGCGCAGACAAAACGTGAACGCGTGTCCACCAGCGGTGTGCCGATCACGCCCAGCGTTTTTTCGGTTTCCTGCCATGAAGGCACGCCGCATTGCACAAAGAAGTGGCGCGAGGCGGCGTCTATCCAGCGAAAGAAGTTGGGAAACCACACAATGCCGGCGGGATCGCAGTCGCCAAATTCCACGCGCACGGTGTGGGTGATCTGTTTGCTCATAGGTGAACTCAGTCACCCTTGATGTTGCGTGCCCGTATGAGTGCACCGAAGCGCGTGCCGTCGATGGCGGCCCGGCTGCCGAAGTCCGACGGCGACATGGGCGCCGGCACACCGCCAATCGCCGAGATACGATCGCGCACCGCCTGGGTGCCGAGGATTTTGTTGATCTCGCGGTTCAGCCGGCTGACCACCTCGGCCGGCGTGCCGGCCGGTGCGTAGAAGCCGAACCAGGTGTCGGCATCAAAACCCTTGAGGCCGGCCTCCTCCAGCGTGGGCACGTCGGGGAACAGGGGCGAACGTTTGGCGCTGCCCACGGCCAGCAGCTTGAGCTTGCCGGCTTTCACATGCTGCAGGCCTATGCCCGGGTCGAACATGAAATCGAGCTGCCCACCCAGCAGGTCCTGCATGGCCGGGGCCGCGCCGCGGTAGGGCACATGCACGGCGTAGAGGTTGGCCTGGGCTTTCATCATTTCGGCCGCGAGATGCGGCGAGCTGCCGTTGCCCGGCGAGCCGAAAGACAGCTTGCCGGGATTGGCTTTGAGGTAGGCCAGGAACTCTTTGATGTTGTTGGCCGGAAGCGCTGGTTTGACCTCCAGGAACACCAGCACGCGCGCCGCGGCCGCCACGGGCGTCAGGTCCTTGGCCGGGTCAAATGCCATCTTGGGGTAGAGGTGCGGGTTGACGGAGACCATGCCGCCCGAACTCATCAGCAGCGTGTAGCCGTCGGCCGGGGCCTTGGCCACCACCTCGCCGCCGATGTTGCCGTTGGCGCCCGCGCGGTTTTCGATGACCACCGGCTGGCCCAGGACATCGGCCAGCGGCACACCGATGGCGCGCGCCAGCTGGTCGGCCGCGCCGCCCGGCGGGAAGTTGACGATGAGGCGCACCGGTTTGCTTGGCCACGCATGCGCGGCCGGCGCTGACGCGGTTTGTGCCTGGACGGCGGGAAACAACATGCTGGCGGCGGCCAGCGCCAGCACAGGCCATGCGCGCAGGCCGGATGGGAAGGGAAGTTTCATGGGGTGTCTCCTTTTTTCGTTTGAACGGGGTGCTTCAAATCGCCTTGGCGGCGCGTGATTTGCGGTGCGGGTTGTCCACCCACCGGATCGGTTGCGCCTTCACGGGGCGGGGCGGCGCGCCGTGCTGCGCCAACGCCTGGTCCAGCGCCTTGCCGGCTTCGTCTTCCAGTGCCGCGGCGCGCGCCTGGGCAATGGCGGCGGCGCGCAAGTCGTGCGAGGCAAAGGGCGCACCCTCAGCCAGATGCTCCAGCACATGCATGAGGTTGTCCTTGCCGCGTTCGTTGGTGCTGCCGTAGCCCTTGATCAGGCGGCCGCACAGCGCGATCTCATGGCCCAGCTGCCAGTGCTGGCGGGTGCCTTTCACGACACCCGCCAGCCATTGTTCGATCAATGCCTGCTCCGCGGCAAAACGGCTGCCGCGCACGCGCAGCCACTTCAGGCTGGCCAGCAGGCGCAGCGACAGCATGCCGAAGACGGAGTGCGTGCCCACCTTCAGGGGCATGGCCCAGGCCGTCTTGCCCCTGGCCACGCGCGAGCGGTCCCAGCGGGTCACTCGCGCGGCCAGGCCCTGGGGCAGCAAGGCGGCGAATTCCGCCGCGCCGGGTTTGAAGTGGTCGTAGACCCGCAGCAGGTCGGCCGCGCCCGCCCCGGCCTCGCCGCTAACGCGCCGCCAGCGGCCGGCGCTGCTTTTCAGGTCGGCCACGCGCACGATGTCGTCAAACGCCATCCACAGCGCCAGCCAGCGCGCCATCTCGCGCGTGGTGGCATAACCGTTCGTGGCGACGGGGTCGGCCAGCTGTTCGGCCTCCAGCACCTGCCGCAGGCGCCGCACATACAGGTCGGCATAGCGACGGTCCTGGTACTCCAGCATGCGTGCATGGCCCAGGCCCAGCATCTCGTGCACCGGTTGCGGAAAGAGGCGGGCCAGGTCGGCTTCCAGCCCCTGGGGTACGGGTGCAATTGGATCCTGGCCGGACAGCAGCTGGGTGACCAGGGCTGTTTGCGCGCCTTGTGCGCCTATCTGCCTGAATGCCCGGTCAAAGCCGCGCAGGCTGGCCTCAGCGCCTTTGCCGCCGTGCCGGATGACGGTTTCATAGGCTTCGCGCGCAAAGGGCAGCAGGCCGCTGCCGGCAATCGCGCCCAGCATCACGGCGCTGACCACCGTGCCGCAGTCTTTGGCAATCCGGTCCATGGCCAGCACCTGGCTGGCCCGGCTTTGCGCCGCGATGGCCTGCAGCAGCGGCGCGTCCGCGGTGCGGCCGTCGCCGGGCACCACACGTTCGGCCGTGGTCAGCGTGCGGCTGCTGGAGGTGATGACCAGGGTGCGCTGCGGCGAACTCATACCGTTGCCGACCTGGCGCGCGGTTTCCAGCAGCTCGGATGACACGATGCCGTCGAGCGCGCCCGGCACGGGGTTGAGGCTGAACACCGGCCGCCTGCCTTGCAGCTCGGCCAGCGGCACCGGGAACACCTCCAGGTAATAGGTGGTGGCGCCGGTGCGCTGCGCCACGCCGGGGATGGAAGTGCTTTGCGCCGCGTAGCCGCTGGCTTGCGCGATGTCGACCAGCCATTCGGTCAGCACGCCGCCGCCTTCGCCGCCCAGTGCGCAAATCAGCAGGGTGATGGGTTTTTGTTGATTCATGTTCATGCTGTTTGCATTGCTCGCACCAGCACGGCGCGCACGCCGTCCAGCAGGCGTTCGTGCCACTTGGGGTTCTGGATGACTTCAGCGCGGTAAAACGAAGGGCACAGGGTGGCCGCATGCGCATTGGCGCCGCACAGGCCGCAGCCGACGCAGCCGTCGATCACCGTGGCCACCGGGTCCACCTTGAGCGGGTCGGGGTTGTCCTTCAAGGTCAGCGTCGGGCAGCCCGAGAGCCGGATGCAGGCGTGGTCGCCGTTGCAGACGTCTTCATCGACGCCGTACTTCACGCGCACCACACGCTTGCCCTTCTTCAGCAGGCCGGCCAGCCAGGGCTTGATGCGGCGCTGGCGCTCGAGCTGGCATTCGCCCTCGGCGATGATGACTTTCAGGCCCTTGAAATCGGTGGTGAAAGCCTCATTGAGCGTCTGGCGCATTTCCTCGACGTGGTAGGTGTGCACCGTGCGCAGCCATTGGACGCCCAGGCCCTGCAGAGTTTTTTCGATGGTGGTGTTGGTGCCGGTCAGGCTCTGCAGCTTGTCGGCCGCGTTGAACTTGGCGTCCGTGCCGGGCGTGGAAATGATGTCCTGCGTGCCGGTGGCCGAGGTGTAGCCGTTCTTGAAGATCAGCAGCACCGCGTCGTCGCCATTGAACAACGCCGACTGCACGCCGGTCAGCAGGCCGTTGTGCCAGAAACCGCCGTCCCCCATGATGGACAGGGTGCGCCGCGCCATCATCGGCGACACGCCGGCGCGGCTGGCCAGGCTCATGCCGTAGCCCAGGATGGAATGGCCGAAAGAAAAGGGCGCAAAAGTGCCGAAGGCGTGGCAGCCGATGTCGGCCGCGATATGCACCGGTCCCACGTCCTGTTGGGCGAGCTTGAGTGCGGAAAACACCGGCCGCTCCGGGCAGCCTATGCAAAAGCCGGGCGGGCGCGCCGGCAGGGGCTGGTTCAGCTCAGCCTCGATCTGCCGGCCTACGGCCTCGCGGCGCCCGGCATTGCCCTGCAGCCAGCCGGCGGCCGCCGCCGTGTCCACGTCGGGGGCATAGCGCGCGACAAACGCCGCCAGGCCGGCGGCCACAACTTCCACCGAGTATTCACCGCCCGAAGGCAGCATGTCCTTGCCGTGCAAACGCGTGTTGATGTCGCGCCTGCGCAAAAAAGTCGCGATCTCCTGCTCGATGTACTCGGGCTGGCCTTCCTCGACCACCAGCACCGCGTCTTTGCCCAGCGCGAATTCCGCCACCTGCTCGGGCACCAGCGGGTAGGTGACGTTGAGCACGAGGATGGGGATGTCGGTTTGGCCGAAGGCATCGCACAGGCCGAACTGCTGCAGCGACCGGACCAGCGTGTTGTAGATACCGCCCTGCACGATGAGGCCGAGGTTTTTGCGCGGACCGTCCATCAGCTCGTTGAGCCGCTGCTCCATGATGTAGCGGCGGGCGGCCGGGATGCGCTCCTGGGTTTTGAGTTTTTCATGCCGGAAGGTGACCGGCGGGTGGGCCAGTTTTGCGTAGTCGAAGGCGGCGGGTTCTGCCATCAGCTGCCGGGTCGATATCGCGGGCGGGCGGTTGTCCTTGCAGGCAAAGCTGCCGCGCACGTGGCAGGCGCGTATGCGCAGCTCCAGGATGGCCGGCATGTTCGAGGCTTCCGACAGCCGAAAACCGTGCTCGACCATCTCCACCATTTTTTCCAGGTCCGGGCGCGGGTCCAGCAGGCACATCGAGGACTTCAGCGCATAGGCATGGCTGCGCTCCTGGATCACGCTGGCGCCTTCGCCGTAGTCCTCACCGACCACGATGAGCGCGCCGCCCAGCACGCCGGGCGAGGACAGGTTGGACAGCGCGTCGGCGGCGACGTTGGTGCCGACGATGGATTTCCAGGTCACCGCGCCGCGCAGCGGGTAGTGGATGGAGGCGCCCAGCATGGCCGCGGCCGAGGCCTCGTTGGAGCAGGCCTCCACATGCACGCCCAGCTCGTCCATATACGGTTTGGCCTGCACCATGACGTCCAGCAGGTGCGAGACCGGCGCGCCCTGGTAGCCGCCCACATAGGCCACGCCGGACTGCAGCAGCGCCTTGGTGATCGCGAGTATGCCCTCGCCGCGGAAAGTCTCGCCCGCGCCCATGCGCAGCGACTCGATCTCCTTGCTGAATGAAACTTCCACGCTTGTCTCCTTATGCCTTGTTGTCGTGGGAAGCCTGGAGTTTGGCCTTCGGGAAACCATTCATCAATAAAATAAGAAAACTATCTAGTATTCACTCAATGCATATCAAAGACATAGACCTGAACCTGCTGAGGCTGTTCGACGCGGTCTACCGCACCCGCAACGTCAGCCGCGCGGCCGAGCTGCTGGACCTGACGCAGCCCGCCGCCAGCCAGGGCCTGACGCGCCTGCGCCTGCTGATCAAGGACCCGCTGTTTGTGCGGGCCGGCGGCGGTGTGCAGCCCACACCCAAGGCCGACCGGCTGGCCGACGCGGTGCGCAGCGCGCTGGCCACGCTGGAGCAGGCGCTCAATGAGTCGGCGCTGTTTGAGCCGCTGCAGTCGCGCAAGGTGTTTCGTATCCATATGAGCGACATCGGTGAGGGCCGCTTCCTGCCGGACCTGATGGTGGCGCTGCGCCGGCAGGCGCCCGGCGTGCGCATAGAGACCTTGCCCGTGGCCCGCGGCGAGATTGCCGCCTCGCTGGACAGCGGGCGCATAGACTTTGCCTTTGGCTTCCTGCCCACGGTCAAGGACACCCAGCGCGTGCAGCTGCTCAAGGACCGTTATGTGGTGCTGCTGCGCGCGGGCCACCCCTTTGCCGGCACGCGGCGCGGCGGCCAGGCGCTGCTCGATGCGCTGCACCAGCTGGAGTTTGTGGCGGTGCGCACCCACTCCGACACGCTGCGCATCCTGCAGATGCTGCAGCTCGAAGACCGGCTGCGCCTGACGACGGAGCATTTCATGGTGCTGCCGTCCATCGTCAAGGCCACCGACCTCGCGGTGGTCATGCCGCGCAACATCGCGAGGATATTCGCGGCGACGGACAACTACGAGATCATCGAGCCGCCGTTTCCCCTGCGCGACTTCACGGTGTCGCTGCACTGGAGCAAACGTTTTGAGTCGGATCCCGGCAACCGGTGGATGCGGCAGACCATCGTGGCGCTGTTCTCCGAAGGCTGAACGGGCGCGGGGCGGCTCAGCCGGCAGCCTTGTGCTTCACCCACAAGCGCTGCGGCCCCGCACCCTGTTCGCCCAGCTTGTCATAAGGATTGCGCAGCCGGCATTTGTCGATCGACAGGCAGCCGCAGCCTATGCAGTCGTCCAGCGTGTCGCGCAGTTTTTTGAGCTGCGCCATGCGTTCGTCAAGGTCGGCGCGCCAGGCGGCCGACAGGCGCTCCCAGTCCGCGCGGCTGGGCGCGGCCTTCGCGGGCAGGGTGGACAAGGCCGCCTCGATGTCGGCCAACGCGATGCCGACCCGCTGCGCCACACGCACAAAAGCCACACGCCGCAGCATCTCGCGCGCATAACGGCGCTGGTTGCCCTCGGTGCGGGTGCTGCTGATCAGCCCCTTGGTTTCATAAAAATGCAGGGTTGAAACCGCCAGGCCGCTGCGGCGCGCCATGTCGCCGACCGAGAGCGTGGGGAAGATGCCGGCCTGTTCGAGTTCCGTGCCCATGGCTTTCCTTGAAAAAAGTGCTTGATCTCAACTTTACTTGAGGTTCCAGACTCCTGCTTTTGCGAGCCAACCCGGCCCGATCTTTTCAAAGGAGTTGTTTCCATGTCCAGCGATTCATCCAGTCCTGCTTCCTCTTCTGCCTCTGCCTCCGTGTTCCGAGTCGACAAGTTTGTCGTGCCCTCGCAGTCCATCTCCGCTTTTGTCGACCGCATCCACCAGGTCCAGCGCATGCTGGGCGAGCAACCAGGCTGCCTGCAAAAACATGTGCTGACCCAGACCGGCGACAGCAGCGAGTTCGATGTGGTGACGGTGGTGGAATGGGCCAACGCCGATGCGGTGGCCGCCGCCCAGGCCGTGATGCAAAAGCGGCTCGCGAGCGAGGGCTTTGACATTCAGGCTTTCAGGAAAAAGCTGGGCGTGCGTGGGGATTCGGGGATGTATCGCGCGGCCTGTGAAAGAGCGTCTTAGATCCGCCGGTATGTGCCCAGAACAATTCGCAATTTAACGGGGAAGCGCATCACTCATGTGAAGTCAGTCAACACTGAGGCTATTCAGCGGACAGAGTAGCCAGCCGCACACAGAACGGGTTAATCGGATGGTTGATCTAGTCAATGTGGTGTGGTCGAATCCATATGATTGGCACGGTTGCATCGTTTGAGTGAACTCAAAAAGCTACCTGAAGTCAATCAGCTCAGGAGGAATCATGCACTTACCGTCACATCGCAATCAACAGGAATTGCTCGCAAGTCCGGGGTTAGTACGGTTTGTTTTGGCACAGGGGAAGGATGGTCCGGAGGCAACCCTCTTGATTAAGGCGTCGACTCTTGAGCTCAAATATCTCCTACGGCTAAAAAAACTTCGCCTTTATTTGTTTCAGCTAGCCGAAGGCCGAGTCGGGTACGGTGTCCAAATCGATGACGATCCAGAGCATTCCGGTGTTGCTTGGTCTGTTTTCGAGTATGAGGATGAGCTTGCAGGAGCTCTTGTTCTCAGAACAAATTTTCAGTGTGTAGTGTTTTTGTTTAACGAGATCGCGGTAAACGTGGCGTGGGGAAATGTACATCTGGATTTGAGTGGCAGCGTTCCCACGCATTTGCTGAATTCAGCCAAGCTTGGGCCAATCCCTGATGCATCGGCATTTCAAGATGAAGTGCACGCTACCCTTGATACGTTGCGATTAGGTGAGGGTGCGGGCGTAACAGGAGTTCTGCTTGATTGGGCGACCCTGCCTGAATGGCACCCGATCCATAACCACTACATCACTAATCAGTTGCAGCGGGGATTGCTTTCCATCTTCGAAGAAAATGAAGGCTCCCAGCAAGAAGAGATCGCTCATTGGCTTATTGACAATTTAGACCCCGAGGGGGCCTTCCGAAATCCGCAGGTACATGAGGAAGGCGGGGTGCGCGAGCTTTGCGACCTTCTGATGAGTCATCAATACGGTGCTTTCTTGATTGAATCGAAGACTCTTTCGATATGGGTACGACCAGAGCTTCCGCGTCGGACGAAGCTTACCTCGCAGATTCGTAGGCACCACCTACCAGAAGCGATTCGGCAAATCACTGGTACTGTGAAAAATCTTCGCCGAGGCCTTCGTATCACGGATCATCGAGGAACAGAAATACAAGTGGAGCGCGAAGCGCTACCGCACGTCATTGTGCTTGTTCCGGATTTGACCCTTTTGCACGATGCGACTGAGTTTGGTGGGGAATTCTTCAAAAACCAATGTTTGAACTGCGGAAGTTTCTTCCACATCTTGGATCCTGCCCAGCTCTTAAGGATTGTGCAGGTGGCCGGAAGTCTCGCCTCACGGGTTAAGTCAATTACAGCGCTGATGGCATTTGACCATTTCCTCATGAAACGGGCGGAGTATTCATGGGGAGAAAACACGCCTGATTTTGATGTGATACACAGATTCGTCGATGAGGAGTAGGGCGCGATTGAAGTCCATCCCGCACTTCCCTTGGCGGGTACTTTTTTGGGCTCGAAGACAGGTTCATCGAGACAATGCGGCGATGTTCTTGTCTCTGGGGATAGCGGATGATCTGAGATGGTTGCTTTAAAGCCGGCTATCGGCAAATGACTGGTTATCAATACCCAATAGCCCTCAGCACATTCTCCGCCGTAGCCGGCGCATCCATCACCACAAGCTGATCCCTTGGCTTCACAGCCCCCACCGCATCCCGCATCGCCTCATACACACTGATCGCCAGCATCAGCGGCGGCTCGCCCACGGCCTTGCTGCCGAAGACGTTGTCTTCGCGGTTCGGTTCGGGCCACAGGGCTATCTTGAAGTGTTCGGGCACGTCGCCGGTGGCGGGGATTTTGTAGGTGCTGGGTGCGTGGGTGGTGAGCAGGCCCTTGTCGTTCCACACCAGTTGTTCGGTCGTGAGCCAGCCCATGCCCTGGATAAAACCGCCTTCGATCTGGCCTATGTCTATGGCCGGGTTGATGGAGGTGCCCACGTCGTGCAGGATGTCGACCTTGAGCACGCGGCTTTCGCCGGTCAGCGTATCGATGGCGACCTCGGTGCAGGCCGCGCCGTAGGCGAAGTAATAAAACGGACGGCCGGTCAGCGTGGTTTTGTCGTAGTGGATTTTGGGTGTGCGGTAAAAACCGTCGCTCCACAGCTGTATGCGGTTGGCGTAAGCCAGTTTCACGACCTCGGTGAAGGGCCGCGCGCCTGCCGGCGTGGCGACCTCGCCGTTTTCAAACTGCACGGCGCCCGCGCCGCAGCGGTCCAGGCCGGCGACAAACTGCGCGAGGTTGTCGCGCACATTGCGGGCCGCGTACTGCGCGGCGCGCGCATTGAGGTCGGTGCCGGCCGAGGCGGCGGTGGCCGAGGCATTCGGGACTTTGCTGGTGTCGCTGGCCGTGGCCAGCACCTGGGCCAGCGGCACGCCGAGTTCGTCGGCCACGATTTGCGCGACCTTGGTGTTCAGGCCCTGGCCCATTTCGGTGCCGCCGTGGTTGACCTGCACGCTGCCGTCGGTGTAGACGTGCACCAGCGCGCCGGCCTGGTTGAACAGCGTGGCGGTGAACGAGATGCCGAATTTGACGGGGGTGAGGGCGATGCCGCGCTTAATGACTTCGCTTTTGGCATTCCAGGCGGCGATGGCCTGGCGGCGCTGCCGGTAGTGCGAGCTCTGCTCCAGCTTTGCCAGCAGCGGTTCAAGGATGTTGTCCTCGACCTTCATCTGGTAGTGCGTCGTATCGCGGCGCCGTTCCGGCACGGTCGCGCTCGCCGCTGCGACGACTTCGTCGCTGTACAAGTTGCGCCTGCGCACGTCCAGCGGGTCCAGGCCCAGGCTGCGCGCGATGTCGCCCATGATGGTTTCGATGACGATCATGCCCTGCGGGCCGCCGAAGCCGCGGAAGGCCGTGTTGCTCTGGGTGTTGGTCTTGCAGCGGTAGGACGCGATTTCCACGTCTTCGAGGAAATAGGCGTTGTCGGCATGGAAGACCGCGCGGTCGGCTACCGGACCTGAAAGATCGGCGCTAAAGCCGCAGTTCACCGCCATCATGAGCTTGAGGCCGGTGAGCCGGCCGCTGTCGTCAAAACCCACCTCGTATTCATAGGCGAAGGGATGGCGCTTGCCGGTGACCATAAAGTCGTCGTCGCGGTCCAGCCGCAGCTTGACGGGGCGGTGCAGCTTGTGGGCGGCAATCGCGGCCCAGACGGCCATCTGGCCCGATTGCGTTTCCTTGCCGCCAAAGCCGCCGCCCATGCGCCGGCATTCCACGCGCACCGCATGGTTGGCAATGCCCAGCGCATGCGAGACCCAGTGCTGGATCTCGCCGGGGTGCTGGGTGCTGGAATACACCAGCCATTGCTGCTGCTCCTGCGGCACGACGTAGGCGACCTGGCCTTCGAGGTAGAAGTGTTCCTGGCCGCCGACTTCGAGTGTGCCTTGCAGCCTGTGCGCGGCTTTTTTGAGCGCGGCGGCTACATCGCCACGTTTTACAAACACCGGCGGCAGCACATAACTTTGGGCCTTGAGCGCATCCTGCACCTTGAGCAGTGCCGGCAGGGGCTGGATATTGCACACCACCTTGCGCGCGGCGCGGCGCGCCTGCATCACGGTGTCGGCCACCACCACACCTATGACCTGGCCTATGTGCTGCACGGTATCTTGCGCGAACACCGGCTCGTCATGCGAAAAATTGCCCAGCACAGTGTCGCCGGGGATGTCGCGCGCCAGGATCACATCACGCACACCGGGCATGGCCAGGGCCGCGGCTGTGTCAACGCCCAACAGCTTTCCATGCGCGACGGTAGACAGGATGGGGGCGGCATGCAGCGTGCCGCGCAGTTCGGGAATGTCGTCGACATAGGTGGCGGCGCCGGCCACCTGCGCGCGCGCACTTTCATGCGGTGTGGAGCGGCCTGCGGCCCGCACACTGGCGGGTTGGTGGGCCAGCGACTGTTTTTGGGCCGGGTCGGCGGGCGGCACGCTGTCGGCACGCGCATTGGCCGAGCGCACCCCGGGGTCGGCCACCACGTCGCGGCTCACGGACATGTCCTTGGCATTCATGCGGCTTCCTCCAGCCGGAAGGAGGCCAGGTTGATCTGCTGCAGGCCCTGGCTTTCGAGCCAGTAGCGCTGCAGCAGGTTGCCCAGTACCTCGCTGCGGTAAGCGGCCGAGGCCCGCATGTCGGAGATCGGCGAAAACTCGGCGCGCAAGGCGGCCATGGCCTGGCGCACGGTGGCCTGGGTCCAGGGCTGGCCTGTCAGCGCCGCTTCGGTCCGCACCGCGCGCACCGGCGTGGCGGCCACGCCGCCCGCGCCTATCGAGGCGGTCATGACCTTGCCGTGTTCAATTTGCAGATTGATCGCCAGGCAGACGGCGGAGATGTCGTCGTCATAGCGCTTGGAGATTTTGTAGACCTTCATCGCTTCCCCGGGCTGCGGCCTGGGCACCTTGATCCAGGCCAGCACCTCATCCGCGGCCATCACATGCTTGCGGTAGCCGGTGTAAAGCTGCTCCAGCGGCATCTCGCGGTGGCCGCGCACGCTCATCAGCACGACGTTCGCGTTCAACGCGATCAACAGCGGCATGGAGTCGCCGATCGGCGAGCCGTTGGCGACATTGCCGCCCAGGGTACCCGAGTTGCGCACCGGCAGGCCGGCAAATCGGGTGGCGAAGTTGTGCAGCTGCGGCCGGTCTTTCACCAGGGCCGCATAGGCGTCGGCCAGCGTCACGGCCGCGCCTATGGCGATGTGATGCGGGTAATGTTCAACACGCCGCAGCTCTTCGACCTTGGTGACATCGATCACCTGGCCGAATTCCAGGTGCATTTTGGTGACCCAGAGGCCGACGTCAGTGCAGCCGGCGACCAGCTGGGCGCCGGGTTGGTCAGCGCGGGCCTGCAGCAGGCCGGCCAGGGTGCGCGGGGCCAGGTAGGCTGTTTCGGTCACGCCGGGTTCCGAGCGCAGGGACTGGAGCTTGCGCAGCAGCGCGGTCTCATCGACCTTCACGCGCGGCAGTGCCGCCATGGCCTGGGCGGCATCCAGGATGGGCCGGTAGCCGGTGCAGCGGCAGAGATTGCCCGAGAGTGCTTCCTGCGCGAGCTCGCGGCTGATGGGCTCGCCCTTGCAAACGTGGTTTTGGTACATGCCGAACAGGCTCATGACAAAACCGGGGGTGCAGAAGCCGCATTGGGAGCCATGTTCATTCACCATGGCTTGCTGGGCCGGATGCAGGGCGCCGTCTTGCGCCAGGTCCTCCACGGTCCACAAGGCCATGCCGTCCACCGAATGCGCCAGCCGAATGCAGCTGTTGATGGCGCGGTACTGGACCTGCCCGCCGGCCGCCTCGCCCAGCACCACGGTGCAGGCGCCGCAGTCGCCCTCGCCGCAGCCTTCCTTGGTGCCGGTGCAGGCCAGGTCCTCGCGCAGCAAGTCCAGCAGGGTGCGGCCGGGTGGTACATTGCTGACGGAAACAACTTCGCCCCGCCTGATGAAGCGGATGGGTCTGGAAGAAAGTGGAACAGCCATGCTTCAGGTTAAACACTCGCGCCGTGCCCGGCATATCAAAGCCCATATCAAACGCATGGGTGAAAAGGTATGAAAGACCAGGCGCTTTTCGACAAGATAGACCTCCATCTCATCAGGGTCTTGAACACCGTGCTTACTGAACGCAGCGTATCACGCGCCGCCATCCGATTGGGTATGTACCAGCCCGCCGTCAGCGCGGCGCTCAAGCGCCTGCGCGTGCTGGCCGGCGACCCCATCCTGGTGCGCTCGGGCGCGGGCATGGTGCCCACCGATGCCGGCCTGCGCATGATCGAGCCCTCGGCCAGCATTTTGCGCGCGGCCGGCATGCTGTTCAGCGACGCCCGGGGCTTTGACCCGGCCACGGCCGACACCACCTTCCGCCTGGCGGCCAGCGACTACCTGGACCCGCTCTTTTTGCCGCAGCTGGTCGCGCAGGTCAAGGCGCAGGCGCCGCGCTGCCGCATCGAGATCCAGCCGCTGTCGGCCGACTCCGACTACCGCGCGCAGCTGGCCCAGGGCCAGGCCGACATCGTGATTGGCAACTGGGCCGCGCCGCCCGACGACCTGCACATGGCGCGCCTCTTTGGCGACGAGGTGGTGTGCCTGGTGGCCAAGGACCACCCCGCGGTGCGCCGCGGCTGGGACACCGCGAGCTGGCTGGAAGCCGAACACATCGCGCCTTCGGCGCTGCACCCGGGCGCCAAGGGCGTGATCGACGAGCACCTGGACGCGCTGGGCCTGGCGCGCAACATCACGGTGCGCTGCCCGCACTTCGGCCTGATGCCGTCCATGGTGGCATCAAGCTTGCTGGTGATGACCACGGGCCGCCAGTATTGCGAACGTTTTGCCGGCATCCTGCCGGTCGCCATACTGCCCAGCCCGGTGGAGT
>Ga0102589_1003551_pt1 | contig 16053 bp, 17 predicted proteins | sample AraplaMF_Col_mLB_FD_76858 | JGI IMG/M metagenome (GOLD analysis project Ga0102589, IMG submission 76858) | Arabidopsis root microbial communities from the University of North Carolina, USA - plate scrape MF_Col_mLB | ecosystem: Host-associated > Plants > Roots > Endosphere | place: USA... | reverse complement strand
TCTTAGCTGGCTTCGAAAAACAAATGACACAAATCGTGAAAAAAGGCCTTAAAAAGAAAGGCGTTGAAATGGAAGTAAACGCATCTGCAAAAGGCGTTGAAGAAACAGAAAACGGCGTAGTAGTAACTTATGAAGTTGGCGGAGAAGAGAAAAAAGTTGAAGCTGACTATGTATTAGTGACTGTAGGTCGTCGTCCAAATACAGATGAAATGGGCCTTGCTGAAATCGGTGTTGAATTCGGTGAACGTGGTCTAATCAATGTTGACAAACAATGTCGTACAAATATTCCAAACATCTATGCAATTGGTGATATTGTAGCAGGTCCTCAGCTTGCTCATAAAGCATCTTACGAAGGTAAAGTTGCTGCTGAAGCAATCGCTGGTGAAAAATCAATCGTTGATTATTTAGCTATCCCTGCTGTATGCTTCACAGATCCAGAAATGGCAACAGTTGGTTATAACGAAGACGAAGCAAAAGCTGAAGGCATTGAATACACTGCAGCGAAATTCCCATTCGCAGCAAATGGTCGTGCACTTGCATTAAACCAAACTGAAGGTTTCGTAAAGCTTGTTGCTCGTAAAGAAGATGGCTTATTAATCGGTGCTCAAATCGTAGGTGCTGGTGCATCTGATATGATCGCTGAAATGGGCTTAGCAATTGAAGGCGGTATGACTGCTGAAGATATCGCATTAACAATCCATGCTCACCCAACTTTAGGTGAAATTACAATGGAAGCTGCTGAAGTATTACTTGGCAACCCAATCCATATTGTAGCTAAAAAATAATAAAGTTTATGAAAACGGCTATAAAGCAATTGCTTTGTAGCCGTTTTTTTGTATATTACTTGTAATTTTGATAAAGTAATTATATCGAATGAATATTCGAAAAATATATTTCGGTTAGGAATCTATTAGCCGGAATGACTTAACTTCTTTCAGCAATTTTTTTTGTACCGAAAGCGCAGCGACAGGTACAGAAGTCTCTCACCTCTATAGGTGGTAAGATGAATGCGGTTTCAAGTCACTTTTCAATAGGTGTCCAAACATCCGCTTAAAGAAGTTAAAGCTCCGGCGGATATCACGGAATCGGAAAGGAGTGTTTAAAGGATGTTAGCCTAAAATCATCGCATCCATGCGATAACGGCTAACTGACCTGCATCAAGCAGGCCTAAGCACAAAGCCGATTCCGGACGCAATTATGCCGGGGCATAATTGATCGAAGGTTTACAATAAATCTAGCGAAGTGCCAGATAGTCTCGAAATTGACTGCTAGATGTTTGAAAATGATAACGATGTTTATGAAAAAGAGAAGTTGAACAAAAAACTGAGGTGATAACAATGGAACTAGGCTTAAAGGGGAAAGTAGCAGTTATTACAGGTTCAAGTAAGGGAATTGGTTATTATACAGCGATGCAGCTTGTCAAAGAGGGAGCAAAGGTTGTACTTTGTGCTCGTGGTGAAAAACAGCTTCAAGTGGCTGCTGGCTGTATTAAAAATGAAACAGGCGAGGACGTATTAATTGTACCGACTGATATTACAAAGGAAAAAGATTGTAAGTACTTAATTGAACGGGCAGTAGAGCATTTTGGTCGACTTGATATTCTTATAAATAATGCAGGCACAGCTTCAGCTAATCCATTTGAATCGGTTAGTAGTGAGCTATGGCAAGCTGATTTAGATTTAAAAGTATTTGGTGCTGTTAATTGTTCAAAATATGCAGCACCTCATTTACGGAAGGTTGGTGGCGGTGCAATAGTTAATGTGACCGCGGTAATGGCTAAAACACCACCAGCAAACTCACTTCCTACTACTGTAAGTCGTGCTGCCGGACTTGCATTAACGAAAGCTATGAGCAAAGACTTAGGTAAAGATAATATTCGTGTGAATTCTGTTTGTATTGGGCTTATTCGTAGTGATCAAATAGAGAAGAAGTGGAAAGAAGAAGAGCCAGAGCTTACGTGGGAAAACTATTCTCGCAAAGTAGGTCAAGCGATTCCGCTTGGTCGGGTAGGGGATACTCAAGAAGCGGCAAATGTCATTACTTTTTTAGTATCAGATGCAGCTAGTTATGTGACAGGAACTTCTATTAATATTGATGGTGGTTCTGGACACGCATTATAGATAAATAAAAGGGTGAAGAGAATTGATTCTCTTCACTCTTTTTTACTCTTCTTCGTTAATAATGACATTTTTACCACGCATTTTCATAAATATTGGTATAAGTAACCAAGACACTGCAACAATTAGGAATACTAATGATAATGGTTTACTTACAAAAATTGAGAAATGACCATTTGAGATAGTTAAAGCGCGACGCATATTGTTCTCAATCATTGGACCTAAAACAAGCGCTAGTACTAGTGGTGCTACAGGATAGTCGTTTTTGGCGAAAAGATAGCCAAGTATACCACAGGCAAGTAATAAATATAAATCGAACGTTGTATATTGAACAGCATAAACGCCAAAGAACGATATAGCTATTATTATAGGCAATAAATACTTTTTAGGAGTTTCAATGACCTTTGCAAAAACACGAACAAGTGGCATATTTAATATTAATAACATTAAGTTACCGATAAACATACTCGCGATTAAACCCCAAGCAACTTCAGGATGCTCGTCGAAAAGTAAGGGACCTGGCTGAATATTATACATAACGAGAGCCCCCATTAAAATAGCGGTAGTTCCAGAACCTGGGATACCTAATGTTAATAGTGGAATCATTGCTCCACCTGATGCAGCGTTGTTCGCTGATTCTGGCCCAGCTACACCAGCAATATGACCTTTACCGAATTTTTCTGGTGTTTTACTGAATTTTTTCTCGGTAATATAAGAAAAGAAAGAAGCAAGAGTTGCCCCAGCCCCTGGTAAGACACCAATGAAAAATCCTAAAAATGAGCCACGTGCAATAGGTACCACACTATCTTTAAAATCTTGCTTTGTTGGGAAAACACGATTAATCTTCGCAATTTGACCGTCATCATCGTCTTTTTCAAGTATTGTTTTGAATACTTCACCTAATGCAAATAAACCGACTGCAATTGTCAAAAATTCAATCCCGGAGAACAGCGTTGGTTGACCAAATGTAAAACGTTCGATTCCAGATACAGCATCAATTCCAATTGTACCAATCATTAAACCGAGCACCGTCATGATTAAAGCTTTTGTAATCGAGCGCCCAGCTAGTCCACTAACTGCGGCAAGACCTAATAGCATTAAAGAAAAATATTCAGCAGGGCCGAATTTTAATGCGATACTTGATAAAGGCTTTGCTAATAGTACAAGGCCAAGCAATGCAATAATGCCTGCGCAAAATGAGCCAATCGCCGCAATAGCAAGAGCACTACCAGCACGACCTTGTTTAGCCATTTGATATCCATCTAGTGTTGTAACAACAGAAGAAGATTCTCCGGGCGTATTTAATAGGATAGAAGTTGTCGAGCCGCCGTACATAGCTCCGTAATATACTCCGGCAAGTAAAATAATGGAACTTGCAGCAGCAGCTTCAGTTGGTAGACCTGACGTAAGTGTTGCCGTAACTGGAATGAGTAAAGCAACTCCACTCATTGGGCCTATTCCAGGAAGTACTCCAACCGCAGTTCCAATAATAACACCGATGAATGCAAATAATAAATTTTGCCATTGAAAGGCAACTGTAAAGCCATCTGCTAGAAATTGCAATGTTGTCATGGTTTCACTCCTTTATGTTAAAAAGTTGGGAAACTAGGCAAAGATCCTCCTAGAATAACTGAAAATACATAATAAATGCCAACTGAAAAAGCGACTGAAATACTAATAGAAGATAATATTTTTCCTCGTTCCATCGTTTGGAAACCGATTAATAAAAAGATAAATGTTGTAATTACGTAACCTACTATTTCAAGGAAAAATACATAGGCAATCGCACTAATAAAAAGTATCAAAAACTTCTTTAGTTCAATGGATGTTGTTTTTGAAGGCGTTTCTGTGTTTCTCACTATTTTTAACTTCGCAGCTTGTTTCCAAGTTTCGTAGAAAAGCCGTAAGCTTAGTAAAATTAGAACTATACCCAATCCCAATGGAAATGTTTTGGGTCCAACTGTGGATCCATATGCACTATCAGAAATTTGTGTTGCTTCTGTGACAAATAAAATACCAATGATGAAAAATGCAATACTCGAAATTTTATCGAAAGTTTGGCTCAAACGTTTTCTCCTCCCCTTGAGAAAAGCGACTATTAAAGTCGCTTTTCTTTATTTCTGCATATCTAGGGCTGTTAAAAGTTCAACGATTATTTTATTTTGTTGATCTAAATACTTTGTGAATTCTTCAGCGTTACGGTACTCACTTTGCCAGCCATTACGCTCTACTTCAGATTTCCACTCATCCGTTTCTACCATTGCTTGTAATTTTTCGGACCAGTATGCAAAAGCATCTTCAGACATATTTTTCGGTCCAAAAATACCGCGCCAAATTGTAAACTCTTCATTGATACCTGCTTCTTTAAATGTTGGTACATCAGCTAGTTCACCTTCTAAACGATCTGAAGAACTGACTGCTAGTACGCGGACATCACCTGATTTTACATAAGTTGCGATTGTCGAGGCATCTGTGGCAATTACATCGGCATTACCACCTAAAAGTGCGGCAACAGCTTCACCACCACCATCATAAGAAACGTATTTAACCGTTTTTAAATCGATACCTGATTTAAATGCTGGAATAATACCTATCAAATGGTCCATGGAACCAGGTGCAGATCCTCCTGCAAGTGTTACGTCCTGTGGATTTGTTTTTAAAGCATTTAACATGTCATCTAATGTTTTGTAAGGAGAATCATTTTTAACAACAATTGCACCATAGTCACGCGTTAACTGTGCTAAGGGTGTTGTATCCTTGTAACCATATTTACTGTTTCCTTCAGCTTTTTCATGATTAATCAATATAGGTGGTGATTTTACCATTAGCATGTAGTCATTGTTGGATTCTTTAGTTGCAAAAGTAGCCATAAATACTGCGCCACCGCCACCAGGTTTGTTTTCGACTTGAATTGGTTTTTCAATAAGTTTTGTATCATTCATCGTTTTAGAAATTGCACGAGCAGTCAGATCCCAGCCACCCCCAGCGCCAGAAGGAGCAACAATCGTTATATTGTTTTTTGGATAATTGCTTACTTTCTTTTCTTCTTTGCCCCCAGCGCTTGAAGAATCTGAAGAATTACAGCCTGCTAATGTAGCTAATAAAAGTGCAGCTGTTGCAAATTTCATCAATGTTTTCCGCATAAGAAATCCCCCTTGTAAATAAATATGGTAGCGCTGGAATTGCAAGCGCTACCATAAATTTATCGTATATTCAGACAATAACAATGTTGTGATAATAATGATAATTCATTTCATTTTGTTCATAAAGTTTATCCCGCATTAACGAGCAGTAATTTATCTGTACCGAACGCGAAGAAGTTAGGTGGGAGATTAACTGCGCGTAAAAACATGATTGGTGAAGACTAATAATTAGTCGGGATAAAGAAAAATCCCCTGATAAAAGTTTCACTTTATTGAGTAATGAAGTATCTACGCTCTGGCCGTCCGACGGTACCATAAATAAGTTCAGTATGTGCCTGTCTTTGTGTAACGAGAAACTCTAAATAACGCCTAGCTGTAGAACGGCTAACCCCGATATTTTTTCCTAGTACTTCTGCAGTTGTTCCATCTTTGATTGTATTTAAATGACGGACTACATAATTCATTGTTGTTGGATCGATTCCCTTTGGCAATAACGATAATTTTACTTTTTCATTAGAGGGTGCTTTTGGCCATAGCTGTTCAATTTTTTCTTGTGTGAATTTTTCATCATTTTGTAGAATAACGTGTTTCATGCGGTATTTTTCGATACTCTCCTTTAATTGCTCGAAAGTAAAAGGTTTTAAAATATAGTCCGTAACCTTTTTTCGATAAGCGTCATGCACAATATGCGCTTCTGTTGCGGCCGTAATCAAAATAATATTGGTTGATGGTCGAAGTGCTTGGATTTTATCAATCAAATCAACGCCAAGAATATCAGGTAAATAAACATCTAATAGAATAAGTTGCGGCGAAAAAGACATGAGCCAGTCTAATGCCTCCTCACCCGTATTTGCACAAGCAATTACATGAAAACCTTCAATTCTTTCTAAAAAACGTTGATGCACGTCCGCCACACGTACATCATCCTCTATAATCAATACTTCAATACTTTGCATTTCCTATATTGCCTCCTTTGCTAATAGATACAATGAATAATGCCCCTTTTAAATCGCCTTCTCCGAGAGCGAGTGTGCCATTTAATTCATTAACACTTGAAATAACTTTACGTAAACCGTATCCTCTAAATTTTGTATCTTTTGTTGAAATATTTTCTGAAAAGAGTATTTCTAGCTTTTCTTGTGCTATGCCGTTACCTGAATCTTCAACCTCTATTACAATTTCTTCGCCATTGTCAAAAACAAAAAGTCTAACGATAGGTGGCCGGCTATTGTTTTTCTCAACTTCTTCAAAAGCATTTGTCAACAAATTGCCCATAATGGAAATAATGAGGCTTTTTTCGATTTTATCAGGTAGTGTTTCTAAATAACTGTCTTCATCGAAAATAAGTTTGACTTTCAATTCCCGGGCTCGATTGAAGAATCCGATTATAAGTCCATTTAAAAATGGGTCCTTGACACGATTCGTAATGAACTGTGTTAATGAGGATTGACCTTGTACCTCTTTATGAATAATAGATAATGCTTCATCTGAGGCATTCAATTGAATTAGCCCAGATATTGTATAGAGAATATTGTTAAACTCATGTGTTTGTGCACGTAATGCTTCGGTATACTGCTTAACTTGAGATAATTCGATCGCTAGCTGGTCAATTTCTGACTGCAATCGAAAACTAGCAACAGCGCCAACAATTTTACCGTTCATCTTTATGGGCACTCGGTTCACAATTATTTCATTCCCATTAATAATCATTGGTTTATCGTGTTGCTTTTTTCCATAAGTAAGTACTTCAAGAAGGTGTGTATTTGGAACATGAAATTCAATATTTTCGCCGATTACGGAATTCTTGTCAGTTAAACGCAAAATTTTAGCAGCTGCATCATTTAGAGTTGTAATTTCCCCTTTTTGATTAACAGTAATAATTGCTTCTCGAACAGATTCAATCAATGCATTTTTCTCTGTGAAAAGATTGGCAATTTCATTTGGTTCGAGGTTGAAAATTTGTTTTTTGATGTTGCGAGATAAAAAAATGGAACCGAGAATACCAATAATTAATGCAATCATCATAATATAAAAAATGTTGTCAAGATATTGCAGATATAAATTGTCCAACTCACTAGTTAAATAGCCAATTGAAACGACACCGAGAATCGCTCCATTAGTGTTGAACACAGGTGCTTTCCCGCGAATTGACTCACCCATTGAGCCATTTGCAATTGAAATATAGGATTCTCCATCTATTAATGCACGTGCATTGTCGTCACCAACCATAGGTTTGCCAATTCGTTCAGTAATCGGATGGGAGTAACGAATCCCATTTTTGTTGCCAATAACGACGTAAGCAGCATCTGTTTTTTTCATAATATCTGTACTAATTTTTTGAAGTACTTTAGTTGGATCGTCTATTTTAAAAGCATCTAAAACATCCCCACGAGTAGCTGTTGTTTCTGCCAAATAGAGAGCTCGTTTTCCCAATTGCGTTTGCAGTGCATCAGAAATTGTTAAATAAAAGAATGAGCCAACAAAGACTACGATGATTAGAATGAAAAAGCTACTATAGTAGAAAATTTGTGTTTGTAATTTTATTGGTTTTATAATAAGCAATCATCCTACTTTCGTAATGTTATGAAAATTTAAAATGTTAAATCTATAGTAACAGCTAATATGTTATATAATCTATGGATGTTTAAAAAATTATAAAAAGGATGCTAAGGTTGATAGAGTTGAGGAACATTTAATCATTTTTGTATCGAGAATAATAGAATGATACGTGTGCCGGAAAAGTATGGTTTGTTTAAATATTGTTTTTAATGTTGGTTTATTCTATTGTTTTCCTAAAATTATAATAGACAGAAAATTCCTGCAGATGTAGAATGAACGTTATAGGGGGTGGAATGTGGCGAAATGATGAACGAAAATATTACTTTGATGTTAAAGAGAGTTGTTCGTATTATTGTTCAGATTGGGATACTCAATATTTTTTATTACATGGGTGTCGGTATTGTGGCTTTACTACATGTACCTCTGCCAGGAAGTGTAATTGGATTACTATTATTAGCGCTCTCGCTCAATTTCAAAATAATTAAAGTAGAATACATTCAAGATGGGGCAGGCTTCTTAATTGGCGTATTAACCTTGTTCTTCATTCCTGCAACAGTAGGAGTGATTGACTACCCTGAACTTTTTTCAACAACTGGCCTCTTGATAATGCTAGCCGTTATAGTAAGCACGCTTATTTCTATTTATGTTACAGGATTACTTAGTCAAATGGTTGAGAAAAAAGAGCTGGCTAAAAAAGAAACAGAAGCCATTGTAGAAAAAGGAGAGGGGGAGTTAACTGTTGATTGAAATTATTATTGTCGTTGGCACCGTTTTCTTGTTCGTGTTATTTACAAAACTTTATCAACGTTACCCACATCCTTTAATGATTCCGCTAGTGACGACAACTATCGTCAGTGCTGTTGTGTTATTAGTCTTTAATATTCCATATTCTACTTATATGGAGGGAGGACAATGGCTTCAAAAAATGCTAGGTCCAGCAGTCGTAGCCCTAGCTTATCCCCTATATAATCAGCGTGAGATCATTATGAAATATAAGTATGCTATTTTGTCAGGTATCTTTATCGCTATGATTACGGGCTTAGCGACAATATTTGTTATGTTGAAATGGATTGGCGTCAATAAAAGCTGGCTGCTGACGGCCTTGCCTAAATCATTAACGACACCTGTAGGTATGCAGGTGAGTGAGTCAATTGGAGGTATTCCACCATTAACAGCTGTATTTGTAATGCTAGCAGGGTTTGTAGGCGCTATTATTGGACCGTTAGTCATTAAATACGGCAAAATTGACTCAGCCGTTAGTAGAGGTGTTGCAGTAGGTAGTGCTTCTCATGGCGTTGGACTTGTTAAATTAAGAGAATACGGAGAACAAGAATTATCAGTAGGCTCGTTATCTATGGCCTTAACTGCTATTATAGGTGCATTTTTATGTCCACTATTTGTTTATTTATTTTTATAAAAAAGCTATATACAGAAAATGTATATAGTCTTTTTAACTTTTTTCGATAATAAATTGAATGGTATGAGCAAGTCCTGTATGGAGTATACCTTCATTTCGCATTTGTTCACCTGTGAAAAAATGGATGATTTTATAAGGTTGACACCATTTTAAAACATCCAAAGGATCATATAAAAAATCAAGCTGTCTTGGGCCACCTGAGGCGTAAGGTAGTTGATAAATTGAATAAAATTCCATCATAATACGACCGCCAGGTTTTACAGAATTAACAATCCTCTTAAACACTTCTTGTTGCTGTTCAGCTGGAAAATGTCCAAACACCATAATAGCAGCATCAAACATTTCTTCTGGTAGTTCATCTTGTAGTAAGTCAGTTAGCTTTGTATGAACTGATACATTATGTTTTTCTGCAAGCTGTTCTGTTTTTTTAAGACCGCTTTCCGCATAATCAAAGGCAGTTACCGTATGTCCCTGTAAAGCTAAAAATACAGCATTTCGACCTTCACCTTCGGCATATGCAGCCACACTTGGATAATCCTTTAAATAGTTTACATAGTCTTCTATAAATGTATTTGGCTGCTCACCATAAACATATTCGGCTGTTTTAAATCGTTGATCCCATGTGTTCATTCCATCACTCCTCAGTAAATATTGTAAGAAAAATATGCTCTAGATTCGAATTTTCTGCTCATTTTCTTTGAAAGCAACTATGCGTTGCGAATTAGCAAATGATAACTTCTAGAATAAAGTGTAATAATCCTTTATTATTTGATCAAAATCTTATAAGTTGGAGGTGAAATTCAATGAATTTAGAAAACCGTTTAAAGGAATTGAGAGAAAAACATAAGTATACACAGGATGATGTCGCAGGTTTTTTAAATATTTCAAGGCAATCTGTTTCAAAATGGGAGTTAGGAAAGGGCTATCCTGATATTGATAATTTAAGAAGGTTAAGTGATTTATATAAAATTTCTTTAGACCAGCTTATTACAGGTAAAGAAAAATATAATACACAAGTAGCCTCTCATTCTAATGAATCGGATCATAAAACTGTTGGAGATTTTTTGTGGAGGCATTGGTGGCTTGTTTTTCCTGTATTTGGTATGCTGTCTACTTGGTTCTATTATTATTATTAATCGACAAAAAGCTACCTCTTTTTGAGGTAGCTTTGCATTAAATAATAGGTTTGCGCTCTTTGATGACGCGAATTGTTTTTAATGTTGTATCTTCCGGTCCTTGGACAGGTAACCCAGCTTCAATATTCATCTGAATATAACGAATGTTCTCTCGAGTAATTATTTCCCCGGGAATAAAAATCGGAATACCTGGGGGATATACCATAACGAATTCTGCACAAATACAATTATCCGCTTCTGCAAGAGGAACAACTTCAGTATCTGCATAAAATGCATCACGTGGTGACATTGCAAGTGCAGGAATTTCTGGTACATTGACCATTGTTTCAGTAATAGCAGCTTCTGAATCGAATGCTTTTGACATACGGCTAAGTGCATTGACGAGGAGATTAATTTCCTTTTTCGTATCACCTAGTGTCACTAAACATAAAATATTATATAGATCTGATAATTCTACTTCAATATTTGCATTGTGACGAAGCCATTCTTCAGCCTGATGACCAGAGATACCTAAATCTTTAACACTTATTAATAGCTTTAAAGGATCCATATCATAAGTCGCTGATGAATTTAATTTTTCTTTACCAGCACATTTTAAATGTGGAATTTGGTTAATGCGTTTACGTGCATCCTTTGCCAAGCGAAGCGCATCACCAATTAAATCATAACCATGGATTGCTAGCTGACGTCGTGCTGTGTCAAGAGATGCAAGTAATGGATAAGATGTCGATGTCGTTGTAAGCATCGACAGGACAGCTTGTACACGTTTTGCAGAAACGAGTCCTTCACGAACATTTAAAATAGATGTTTGAGTCATAGAGCCACCAAGCTTATGTACGCTTGTTGCAGCCATATCAGCCCCAGCTTCCATTGCGGAGTATGGAAGATCATCATGAAATTTAATGTGTACACCATGTGCTTCGTCAACAACTACCGGAATATTGCGGCTATGGACTATTTCGACAATTCGCTTTAAGTCAGCTGAGAAGCCGAAGTACGTTGGGTTAATAACAAGAACTGCCTTTGTATCTGGATAAGCATTTAAAGCTTTTTCAACAGCTTCAGGCGATATTCCATGAGAAATACCATATTCACTGTCTACTTCAGGATGAATAAAAATCGGGATTGCACCAGCGAAAACAATCGCCGACATAATTGATTTATGAACATTCCGTGGTACTAGAATCTTATCACCTGGACCGACGACGGTCAGAATCATCGTCATGATGGCGCCACTAGTACCTTGAACGGAAAAGAATGTATGATCAGCACCAAAGGCTTTGGCAGCAAGTGCTTGCGCTTCTTTAATGGCGCCCTTCGGTGAATGTAAATCGTCTAGTGGAGCAATATTAATTAAATCAATTGATAAAACGTTGTCGCCGACGAATTCTCGGAACGCAGGGTCCATACCTTGACCTTTCTTATGGCCTGGAATATGGAACTGAATTGGATGTCTGTTCCGATGTTTAAGTAATACGTCGAACAATGGAGTCTCTAATTGTGACAACGCAGGTACCACCTCACTTTATAATATGTAAGAAAACAAATGAATTATAGCACCAAATTGCAAGAAAAAATAGACTTTGCAGAAAAAAATAAAAATAAAAGGATTTTTTTATAATTTCGAGAAATTAGTATCGAAGGAAAGGGGAGATACTATGAATTGGAATACAAGAGTAACTGAGCTTTTAAATATTAAATACCCAATTATTCAAGGGGGATTAGCCTATTTAGCATATGCGGATTTAGCAGCAGCGGTGTCGAATGCTGGGGGGCTAGGGCAAATAACAGCAATGAGTTTACGAGATCCTGACTTATTGCGCGCAGAGATTCATAAACTTCGAACATTAACGGATAAACCGTTTGGCGTAAATTTTGCAATTGGTATGTATGGTACTGGTTATGAAGATATGGTACGTGTTGCAGTAGAAGAAAAGGTACCAGTTGTTACAATGACTGGCGGGAATCCTGCGCCGATTTTTGATATTTTAGAAGGAACGGATATTAAAAAATTAGTACTTGTTGCTGCACGTAGACAAGCTCAAAAGGCGGAAGAGCTAGGTGCAGATGCTGTTATGGTTGTTGGGCAAGAGGGCGGAGGTCATCTTGGGCGCGATGATATTGGAACAATGGTACTTGTGCCACAGGTTGTAGATAGTGTGAAAATACCTGTTATTGCCTCGGGTGGAATTGGCGATGGCCGTGGCTGGATGGCAGCTCATGCACTAGGAGCAGAGGGAATTGAAATGGGCACGCGTTTTATAGCGACTAAGGAATGTGTTGATGCTTCTGAGGCTTATAAAGAAGCCTTAATCGCAAGCACCGAGGCAGATACGACTGTTATAAAACGCTCTATAGGTGCACCAGCAAGAGCGTTGAGCAGTGAATTTACGGAAAAGATTTTAGAAATTGAGCGAACTACACCTACGTATGAGGCCTTAAAAGATTATATTAGTGGGAAAGCAAATAAACGTTTTATTTATGATGGCGAAAAAAATGAAGGGATTGGCTGGGCTGGACAAGTTACAGGAATGATTCATGATATTCCAACAGTCGAGGAGCTAATCACTAGAATGCTTGCAGAAGCAGAAAGTATTCGGGTAAAATGGGCTTAACGAACCAGGCTCAGAGAATAAGGAAGACACAAAAACGAAAATCAAAAGATATAAGTTGTGTCACAGTAGAGATGTCTACATTTTTTTAGAAATGTATGTTTTCGTATCGGGTCAGTAACATAAAGGTGGTTATGTCCAATGGAATACTCTTATCCATTTTCAACTGATTGGTCAACTGAGGAAATTGTTGATGTTGTCCAATTTTTTGAAGGAATTGAACAAGCTTATGAAAAAGGCATTAAGCGTGAAGTAATGATGGCGAAATATCGTCGTTTTAAAGAAATTGTCCCTTCACAAGCTGAGGAAAAAACAATTTTCCGTGAATTTGAAGAAGCAAGTGGCTATGTCAGTTACCCTGTTGTAAAACAAACAAAAGAAGCAACTGATGGCACAATTATTAAAGTTGCACCAAAGCAACGCCGATAAAAAAGTGGACGTGAGTATTCTCACGTCCACTTTTTTATACTCTGTGGTAAAAATAAGCATATTTCATATACTACATAAACAAAATACAGCATTTTCCTATTTTAAAAAGGAAAAAATAAATAATCTCCTCAATCTTCCATCTGTAAGAATATTCCTCATACAAATATTCGTTTACTAGGGATAATAACGTAAAATTTCCACAATATATAAATATAAGTGTTTAGTCAGTGGAATTTGTTTAGTTATTATGTCACAAAGCTTGAAGCACAATCCGTCAAACTTTATTTTCCAACAATGATGTTATAAATAGGGAGTAAACGGTTAAAGGTTTCTTCGGTTAATTGATGAAGTTGACTCGCTGACAGTTTGACAGCTTGATCTTTTGGAATATGACGACCTACTAAAAACTCTCCTTTTTTAACATCACGTAATCGGATAAGTAATTCATCTAGCTTGTCTTCCCTTGCCTCTTGCATGGAGATTGCTCCTGGAGACATATGATCCCCTGAGACAATGAAATCGTCAGGAAGCTGCTGTAACATTGCTTTGTTGGTAATTAAACGTTCTGCCATCACATTTTTTTGTGGAGCTTCATAAATAATAGCTAAGACGATGAATAAATGTGTGCTCCAAAGACCAATCTGAAAGTGAGGTAATGATTTATAACCTCTTTTGTACGGAGCGAAGGCAACCCAGCTATCATTTGGGGGATTTACTGTTCTACGCGCATGTTTCGCAACGTGAGGATAAAATTCTTCTCCAAGATGACTTGAAAAGTAGGAAGAAAAATCCTCTCCAAGCGATTGGAATTTTGGTCGTACACATACATTTAATGCATCCATTCTTTGCTCTAAACCGTCTATTTGAAAAACATTGAAGTCTTTGTTAGTCCACTTTATTTTCGGCATTTTTATTAACTCCTTTCGATTTATAAGGTTTATTTTATAAGGAAAATGGGAAAAAATCTTATAACAAGCACTTTATTGAATGTGATAAGTTTTTTAAAAAATAAAAAAGGAAGTGATTTTTATGAAACCAATCGTAAAAATTATACGTAAAGTCGACATTGAAAAGCAATATGAACACATTTTACAATTAGAATTAGATTATGAATTAGCCTCGCTATTCTCGGCAATGAATGAAAAAAATGAGATTGAAATTGAAAAAAGCAAAAAACGTTTGGCTGAAATTCAGCTGGAACTTGAAAGCTTGCACGCCTATGCGTAATAGAAATTTTATACCGATTTGAAAAATCACTTGCTGAATATTCCGACAGCAGGTGATTTTTATTGCTACAAAGGGTAAAATAGACAGTATATCATAATGGAAAGTAATATTTTTAGGTAAGAATTATGAGCTACTTATTAACAAAACATATTTTATGTAGGCTAAAGCATAGGGCCTTTTCTTATAATCGAAGGGTGGGTTTTTATGGATTTACAACAAATTGATCAATTTGCGAAAAGTATTATATATGAAGCGGGTAGCCGTATTCGAGAGGCCTTTTCGTACAATCTAGTTATCGAAACAAAATCAAGTGCAAATGACCTTGTCACAAATATTGACCGTGAAACTGAATTATTTTTTATCGAAAAAATACGAGGTTTCGATCCAACCCACAAAATCTTAGGGGAGGAGGGAATGGGAGAGAAAGTAGAGTCGTTAGAAGGTGTTGTATGGATTATTGATCCAATCGATGGCACGATGAATTTTGTGAAACAACATCGTCATTTTATGATTTCTATCGGTATTTTTGTTAATGGGGTAGGCAAACTTGGTTACATATTTGATGTAATGCGTGAAGATTTATTTTATGCTATTGCAGGCGAAGGGGCATGGTACAATGACTCACCATTACGTAAATTGCAGTCAGTTAAAATAGAGGAATCGGTCATTGGTATAAACGCCCACTGGGTAGCGCCAAACCGACATATTCACCATGAAAAAGTAATTGAAATGGTTCGGAAAGTACGTGGTACGCGGTCATATGGTTCAGCCGCAATGGAAATAGCGTTTGTAGTTAGTGGTAAACTAGATGCTTATGTATCCATGAGATTATCGCCGTGGGATATTGCTGGAGGTACGATTATAGCTAAGGAAGTTGGTGCTATTGCTACTAATTTACATGGAGAGGGCTTTGATTTCTTACATCAGGATACGTTTATCATTGCCAATCCTTCTATACACAAAGAGATATTGGAAAATTATATTGTGCCATATGAATAAAAAAGGAGCCGTCTATTTTTAGACAGGCTCCTTCTTACATTAGCAATCAACTCTTATTAAAGTAAACCTTGCTCACGCAGTTTACGTTTCATTTTAAAGGCTGTCATGAAGATGACACAAGTAGCCACAATGCCTGCTATTATACCTAATACACTACCAACTGCCACTGAATATCCGATAGAACACATTGCTAATACAGCCGCTAATGCGTAAACGCCCATTACGAATTTTGCACGATTCATAGCCGAGCCTCCTATATTAAAAATTTGTAATGCAATTATATTTTTTTAGAATGATGTAAATTCTAATAAGGACATTTCTATCCTTCTTGTGCTATAATATCACAGTTAAACATTCGAAAAAAGAATATGGAGTGGAATAATGACAAACTTACGTCAAGATCTTCGCAATATC
>Ga0102589_1003550_pt1 | contig 16060 bp, 12 predicted proteins | sample AraplaMF_Col_mLB_FD_76858 | JGI IMG/M metagenome (GOLD analysis project Ga0102589, IMG submission 76858) | Arabidopsis root microbial communities from the University of North Carolina, USA - plate scrape MF_Col_mLB | ecosystem: Host-associated > Plants > Roots > Endosphere | place: USA... | reverse complement strand
AGAATAACTAATCCCAATTATTTTGATTAATCTTTCTTCAAAATAATTGGGATTCTATTATAATGAAATCAATTTTTTTAGCTAGTTTTTAATTGAACTTTATTTCAAATCTACATTAATGGGCATTGGGAGGTACCCCTATAGAGTTAATTTGCCTTTTATGCAGGGAAACAAGCATTATTTTTGAATAGGTAGTTAGTAAGGTTAAGTAAAGGAGAGGAAATTGAAATCTTTCAAATTTGTTAAAAGAAAAAAAGACGACTTTACATTAGTCCCCTTTTTTCTAAAAAATCATGTCAAACCAATTGAATTATTAAGCATTTATTTTATTTAAAATTGAAACTTTATTAGTAGTAAATAGTACATAATCTTGCTTGCTAGTTCTAATTAAGATGCGATCAGTTGTAGCATAAGGTGTCCCAATTCGAATTGCATCATTTTTTTCAACACCAGCATAAGTGTCATCTTCAGTAACTTCAATAATTTCGTTTAATGGAATATTAACTTTTGTTAATTGCCATTTAATAATTAATTCCTCTGTTGTTTTTATAACATCAATACCCAACATATTACCAAGACCTTTCTATTCCATTTTCTAAATATAATTATAAATAAAATAATTATATTTGTAATTAAGTATCTTTATTGGATATCTATAATTGTAAGTAGCGAATCCACTTCTTTTTTATTTTAAATAGAAAAAGGAACCATAATAGGCTCCTTAATTTGCTTCAGAAGTTGTGTAATTTTTCTTGATGATATCTTTTATGTTGATAATTAAGGATATAAGGAATCCAGTAGCTAGAATACCATTTACCCAATAATATGTATTCCCTGATGTAAATTTATTATAAAAGGAATCGATATTATAATATACTAGGAGTACTGAAAAGATAGTAGAGCATACTAACATACCAAAACTTTTCATACTGTTCACCTCAATTCTAAAATTTTTGACTCTTGATATAATTATACATGTAAATAAAGAGATTTTAAGTAAAACATACAATAAGCTGCCCATATGGACAGCTTATTGTATGTTTTACTTAGCGTGGTTTTTTCCAAAATGCTGACGGTACCTCCATATGTAATATTGTATATAAGAATGTATTGATAAAAATGTAAGCGCTTACTATTATGAAAGCATAAAGATAAATCACATCTTAGCAATAACAAAAGAGGAGGAAATAACATGACAATCGCAATGGCAGTTTTAAAATTTGTAGGTGGAATCATCCCATTAGTAGGAGAGCTTTTAAAAGCAGTAATGTAAGTTCATTATTCCGCAATTATTTATAAAGATTATCATACAAATGATCTGTATATCAAAGATGAATTGATGTGCAGATCATTTGTGTGAGTAAAGTCCCTTTAGCATTATGAAGGGACTTTTTTAAATTTCTACATACTAGGGTACCGTTACGTCGCCATCAAGCCAAGAAAACAAGTCACCGCAAAAACGATAAAATGACCTTCTTAGTTACAAAAAGGTCTTAATTTTTGTTTTTGGGGTGCTGCAAAATATTAGCTTGATAGCGATAGAGTAGCACCACACATCCATCAACTTAAGAATATTATAATGCTCCTAAAACAAAAAATTGTACATTTTCACCCGGGGATGTTAATTTTTTCGTTTTGGGGGTATTTTGTTTTGTTAGCTTGATAGCGATGTGGAAATGATGGAAGAACGAGGCTTCTCTATTGCTCACACAACCATCATGTGTTGGGTTCATCAATATGGTCCTGAACTGGACAACAGAGTTCGTCGTCATCTTAAGAAAACCAACGATTCTTGGCGAGTGGATGAGACCTATATCAAAGTCAAAGGACAGTGGATGTATCTGTATCGTGCAGTTGATTCAGAAGGAAATACCATTGATTTTTATCTAAGTAAAACAAGGGACCACAAGGCTGCAAAGCGATTCTTTAAGAAAGCCTTGCGGTCTTTTCATGTTTCAATACCTCGTGTGATTACAGTTGATAAGAATCCCGCCTATCCTGTGGCGATTGAAGAGCTGAAGAAGGAGAAAAAGATGCCTTTAGGCATCCAAATAAGGAAAATAAAATATCTTAATAACATCGTAGAACAAGATCATCGCTTCATTAAAAAGCAGGTTCGTTCCATGTTAGGATTAAAGTCCTTTCAAACTGCCAAACAAATTCTTGCAGGAGTAGAAGCCGTGCATATGATGAAAAAAGGACAAACCCTCCAAGGGGAGAAGTCTGTCCGAAATCAAGTAAACCTCATTCATCAACTATTCGACCTTCCAGCATAAAATAGGTTCCACTAAGAAACGTTTCGCCTCTTTATGCCTCTCCTGAAGTATTTGCACCAGAACCTTAAATGCTAAAACTTCAAATGTATCGGGTTATGCTTCGAATGATTTCCGTTTGCATAAAGATCTTATATAGTTGAATTTCTTGTTATATTTTCGCCTGATGCTGATGAGATACCATCATCCAATTTTTTTATGATTCAATTTAGGGTGAATATCTACTGTCGTTTGATAGGCAGTGCATAATAGTTAAAAGCTAAATCCAGCAAGGCACTTGCTTCTTGACGCAGTAACAAATCCTTCGGACGGAAGATAAAGGATCCATCAGCATTGATGGAAGTATCAGGACCTAGAATTCCTTGGGAGGCAAGTGCTTGAATCGATTGGACTGCCCAATCATCTGCCGCATCAAGCAATTTAACTTTATTAGCTTGATCAGGTTGAATCTGTTTTAAGTTTTGAATCATGGTTGCTGCGATCTGTCGAGTAATTGGAGCTGTACGGTCATATCCAGGAATACCTATGGTAGATTTCTCTTTGGCCTCTTTGGATTCATCTGGAAAACTACTCCACCCATGTGCACGCAACAAGGAATCAGCAAATTCTCCTTGTGTCATAGTACCCATCGGATCGAATAAATTACCTTTTTTAGCATCCATGATATCTAAAGCATAAAGATTATCGATATGGCTTCTATAGTTACTCATTTGCGGGACATCCGCTAAGGACGGTTTGTTGTTAATTTTTTGTGCGTCAGCCATAAAATCTAGGCTTTTAGGAGAAGTATAGTGAAAATATGTGATTTCTCCAGCTGCATTTTTTTTGAAAGCAACTTTGTTGCCTTCCGAATCTTCAAATAACAACGGATGAATCATTTTGAGAACTTGTTTTCCGGATAATCCCCCTTCCATGACCAAATTCCCATCTTCATAGGTAAAGTGGGTGCGAATTGCAGCTAAACGTGTGTTTTGGAATATGCCCAGGTATTTATGAGCTTCCTTTTCCTCTAATGGGAGATAACTTGTTTTTGCTGCATTCTTCTTAGCAGGGAAATAGTGATCCATGAGAGCTTCATATATGTCTATGCTCATTGATGAATCATTATTGTAAGACATGAAGAAAGCTGTTTTTTGTTCAGGTACTAAAATCATCAGTGATTGATGTCCAGGCATACTTCCCCCTTTTATTACAACGTGTTGACCATTAGCAAATTTATTAAAAGGCGTTTCAAATCCAATTGTCGCAACAGGGTTGGTTTTATCATCAAAAACTTGATAGGCATGCATCATATCTATGCTTTTTTTACTTACAATTTCTTTGCCTTTAAACTTTCCTTTCTGTAGTTGCATAATCATGTATTTTGACATGTCTTCTGCAGTAGATAAAATGCCTCCTTGTGGCGTATCCCTTAAACCGCTCCCGTTTGTTGGGATCGGTTCACCAGTGGGACCATAATGTGTAGCCATTCTTTCTAAAAGTTCAGGCGTAAAGCTCATACTTGTAGATTTCATATCTAATGGTTTAAAAATATTATTTTCCATATATTTGGAGAAAGGGCTGTTAGTAACATTCTCTACTGCAAACCCTGCGAGCGCAAATGAGACGTTGTCATACGTATAAACTTCCCCTGGTGGCCGTACTACCGTTGGCATATGTTTAGAGAAAAATTCCTTCATTGGTATGCTATTGTTATTATCAACATATTCAGGTCCAGTTATATTTGTAAGGTCGGGAAAATCAAATCCGCTGGTATAAGTGAGCATATCAAACAGTGTTAGAGGTTCCCCTGTTTGATTAGGTATTTGTAATCCACCAAGATATTTTTGTACGTCTTGATCTAGTTTAAGATTTCCTTTATCGACTTGTTGCATTACAGCCAAGGCAGTAAAAGTTTTTGAGACTGAAGCAATTTGGAAGACAGTGTCCTTAGTAACAGGAATTTTCTTTTCTTTATTAGCATATCCATACCCTTTATTAACAACAACCTTTCCATCATGAACGACGACAAAACTAGAACCATTCACATTATACTTTTTCATTTTTTCCTCAAATAATGGATCAGCAAAAGATTCTATTTCTTTTTTATTATTGGGTCCTCTCATCATTTCAATATTAGTTGTGGATGCCGATGGTTTTGATGTTTCTCCTTCTAATGATTGTTGGGAACATGCAGAAATCATAGTTGATGAAGAAAGAAGAATTGCAACGATCCCCAGTTTGTTAATTGCTTGTTTCATTTTTGAACGCTCCTTTATTTAGTTAGGATTTTTTGTTAGCTCAACGAGTTAGCGACTCGCTAGCTTATGAACAGAGCGTAGCAAGCGGCGAGTCATAGTAGATAGTGAACTTCTGTCATATTTATAAAGAACAACAAAAATTGAGTGGATAAGGCTGTATTGATAGTTATGTCATAAAAGTCATGACATTTTGACACTAACATATGTGACAGAAAAACCCTTAGAATCAAGGAGCAGTTTATTACCCATTAATAACAAATGAGGAGGGGAGAGCTTCATTGTGTATGTTAAAAATATAAAGAGGCGTGAAATGGGAAACAAGTATGACCTATTTATAAAAACAAACCAGTAACAAGATTGTTTCAAGGAAAAAAGTAATTTCTAGTGTTAACGGTTAACATACATATGGAAAAAGAGGGACTTACTTAGGACAGAATGGCGTTTGTAAAAATAATAATTATGAATATGATTACGAATTCAATTCTGACCTTTTGTCATTGGTGGAGATAATAGCTGTGTGGTTAATATGAAACAGCAAGCAACTAACTATGCAATATAAATAGAGGAGAGGAATACTTTATGAAAACACGTAGCCAAATTACATCTGCAAGTCTAGCAATTTTAATAGCTGGAAGTTCCCTGTTATACATAACACCAGCCTCAATTGTAAAAGCAGAACCCACGCAAAATGTATCTAGTTCGTTACAAACAAGTACTCAAAGCGATCGTACTTCCGTTAAGAAAGCAATGCGGGATGTACTGCAACTTGGATACCCTGGAATACTCGCTCAAATTTCTAAAGGTGGTAAAACCTGGAGTTATACCGCTGGGATAGCGGATCTGAGAACCAAGAAACCAATGAAAGCAGATTTTCGCTTTCGCATTGGTAGTGTGACGAAAACGTTCATTGCAACAGTGCTACTTCAATTAGCTGGAGAAAACCGCTTAAATTTAGACGACTCCATTGAAAAATGGTTGCCTGGTGTTATTCAAGGAAACGGATATGATAGTAAACAGATTACTATCCGGCAGATATTGAATCATACAAGTGGTATCGCTGACTACATAAAGTCAACAGACTTTGATATTAAAGATACAAAAAAATCGTATACAGCTGAAGAATTCGTAAAGATGGGGATTTCTCTTCCCCCAGACTTTGCCCCAGGAAAGGGCTGGTCTTATTCAAACACGGGATACGTATTACTGGGTATCCTTATTGAAAAAGTAACTGGAAACAGCTATGCAGAAGAAGTTGAAAATCGAATTATTGAACCGCTTGAATTGTCGAATACATTTCTACCTGGTAATTCAACGGTTATTCCAGGCACCAAGCATGCCCGTGGATATGAAAGATATGACGGAGAAAGTGAGCTAAAAGATGTTACTTATTCTAACCCAGGTAGCTCGGATGGAGATATGATTTCTACTGCTGAAGATTTAAACAAATTTTTCTCTTACTTACTTAGTGGCAAATTATTGAAGGGACAGCAACTAAAACAAATGCTTACTACAGTTCCTACAGGAATAGAAGAAATCGATGGATATGGTCTTGGAATCTATGAAACTAAACTTCAAAACGGTACCTCGATATGGGGACACACAGGCGGTGTTCCAGGCTTTTCAACTTTTGCTGGAGGCACACTTGGAGGCAAGCATATATTGGCCATCAATTTGAATGGCCATAAAATTAGTCATTCTGATCCTTTTAAAAATATTTTACTTGCTGAATTTAGCAAGTAGGCAAAAAGGAAAATCGAATAAGTTTTGTCATAGTTTTTATAGTTTAAAATATGCCTTTCTGGTTCAAAAAACAACTTACTCTAAAAAAATTGAATAAAGCAAGTTCTTAAGTTGATAGGCATGAAGTCCCGCCACATCGCCATCAAACTAGGGTTTTGAAGTATCCTCTAAACGAAGATTTGTTTCTCTACAGGTAGTCACTTTGAGATGTCAGTTCCTTTTTTTAATTGATGAGTGTGGGGAGCATCCATCGCTACCAACTTAAGAGATTTTAATACTCGTAATTAAGTACCAAAAAACGTTATCCTTTCTAATATAGTTTAACCATGTGAAAAATGATTGACTTGAGCATTAAGCTCACGAAATGAATAACCAAATAACCTACTTCCTTTATTTTTAGATTGAAGGTTATTTGGTTTTATATTGGTATAAATGAATTCAGAATTTTTTAAGAACCTATTAAGAAATAAGTAAGTTTTAGGAACTAGAATAAATTTATCTTAACAGTAATAAGAGAGTTAATGGTTTAAATGGAAGTCCCTATAGTATGTCAAAAATTAATAAAGATGTATTTCAGGAGGTTTTTATGAAAAAGAAAATGATTATTGCAATTGTTACTTCTGCTATAACATTGACTAATTTTGTAGGAAATACTTATGCAGATTCGAAAATAGAAGCTTCTGTTACAGCTTCCTACAATACAAATCAAATAGTGAAATGGTTAGAAGTACATGCAAAGCCTTTAGAAACAACTAATCCAACTGCACCACTTAATGATTTGAAACCCCTTAAGAATATAGTAGGTTCAGCTTCAATTGTAGGTTTAGGTGAAGCTACGCATGGAGCTCATGAAATTTTTAAGATGAAACACCGTATTGTTAATTATTTAGTATCTGAAAAGGGCTTTACCAACTTAGTTTTAGAAGAGGGATGGGACAGAGCTTTGGAACTTGATCGATATGTTCTTACTGGTAAGGGAAACCCAAGCCAACATCTATCACCTGTATTTAAGACGAAAGAAATGTTAGATTTACTTGATTGGATTCGGCAATATAATGCTAATCCAAAACATAAATCCAAAGTGCGTGTCATTGGGATGGACATTCAATCAGTAAACGAGAATGTTTATAATAATATAATAGAGTATATAAAAAGAAACAATTCCGATCTTGTGCCTAGGATAGAAGAGAAGATAAAAGGTCTTATTCCTGTAACGAAGGATATGGATACCTTTGGCAGTCTTACGAAAGAAGAAAAGGAAAAGTATATTTCAGACGCTAAACAAATCGGTGCTTTATTAGAAGAAAATAAAAGTTATTTAAATGGAAAATCCACAGAGTTCTCATGGATAAAGCAAAATGCTCGTATTATTGAACAGTTTACTACAATGTTAGCGTCATATCCTGATAAACCATCGGACTTTTATTTGAAACATGATATTGCAATGTATGAAAATGCGAGGTGGACTGAAGAACATTTAGGAAAAACCATAGTTTGGGGACATAATGGGCACGTTTCGAAAACAAATATGATTCCTTTTGTATACCCTAAGGTAGCTGGGCAGCATTTAGCAGAATATTATGGGAAACGATATGTATCTATTGGAACATCAGTTTACGAAGGACAATATAATGTCCATAATAGTAATGGTAAATTTGGCCCATATGGAACATTAAAATCAGATGATTCAAACAGTTATAACTACATCTTTGGACAGGTCAAAAAAGATCAATTTTTTATTGATTTACGCAAGGCGAACGGAGTGACAAAAACTTGGTTAAACGAACAACACCCAATTTTCGCTGGAATAACTATGGAAGGCCCTGGTATACCGAAAACTACTGATATATCATTAGGTAAAGCGTTTGATATACTTGTTCAAATTCAAAAAGTGAGTCCATCTCAACTACATCAATAAGAATCTCTTAAAATCTAATACTATGTATTATTTAGTAAATTAAATGAGGGGCCAAGGAATTTATAAGTATGATGCACGAAATTAAGGAATTGATTATGTCACTTCGTTTCTTTCAGGAATTCTTATTATAAGGATTCCTTTTTTGTATCAAAAAATCTGTAAAGAAAAAAGATAAGATCGGGAACACAATCTTATCTTTAGCACAACGAGTTAACGTATGGACAGAGTGTAGCAAGGGGCGAGTCATATTCAATAGTGAACTTTTTGTCATATTTATAAAGGATAACAAAAGTTGAGTGGGCTAAGGCTGTATTGATAGTTATGTCATACAAACCATGACACTTTGACACTACCATATGTGACAGAAAAATACTTAGAATCAAAAAGTAGCTTTTAACGCATTAACAATGAATGAGGAGGAGAGATTTTAATGACGAAAGCATCAGCTCAAAAAACTTTGCAAGATTTCTATTTCTTGTTATTTACTTTTGCATCCGGATTCTTTTACTTTTGTTTCTATCTGGTCAGTATTACATTTGCATTAGTAATGACGATTATCTTTTTGGGTATTCCCTTGTTGGCTTGGGTGCTACAAACAACTCACACGTTTGTTCAGTATGAACGCATTCAGACGAAGGTTTATACGGATATATCGATAGAGTTATTCGAATCAAGGAAAAAAGAGGAGGGAGATAAATGGGTCAAAGCGAGAGATACAATCCTTAATAATAGCAACTGGAGGGCTATTTTTTGGCTCATGCAGAAATTTTTTATCGGAATAATGAGTCTTATATGTGCTATTTTACTGTATGTAACGCCGCTAGTATTTATCGTTATGCCCTTACTTTTTCGATATTTTAATATATACTTATTGGGAATTTCTATGAATTCATGGACAAAAGTTTTTTTTGTCATGGTTGTTGGATGTATTCTCATTTGGATACGTATATGTATTGGAAACTGTTTAGTTCGAATAATTGGAATGTATACACGTACTATGTTTAAAGCTATAAAGGAGTGATAATTTGTTTAAGACTTTGAAAATATGGTTCTGGTATGATTGGGCCTTACTTTGTATACGTTTTATTATTTGGCTATCATTGATATCAGTGACTATCCAACAACAAGATTATTTGACCGTACCACTTTGGTTCATTATTCTTTGGGAAGTCGTTTCATTTTCAGTACCTTGGATTTGTTTAATGTTCAGTTATCGCTATTATTTGTTTACTGAAATAATATTATTTGGCGGAGTGTGTTTCTATTTAACTTTATTATTTCCGTCAGCGTATCTTGCTTTTTTAATGCCAACTTTTATGATTGCGGCAAATAGCGCTCATAAATCTTACCTCTGGTCGGGTCCTATCACAGTTATTTTGTTCCCGCTGCTCATTGCGATATTTTCCAAAGTAACAGATTTATGGGTAATCATCCTACAAATCAGTTTAGCTTTTGCTATGGGCTCTTTCTTTCGTTTACTAGCTACTAACTACCGTCAAAGTAAAACTATTCGGAACCAGAAACATGTATTGGAACAATACATATCTCAAGTTGAGCGGATTACTTTACTAGAAGAACGTGACAGGCTCTCAAAGGATTTACATGATACTATGGGGCATTCCTATACCTCAATTATTATGGGGATGGAAACATTACGTACGGAATTAAAAACTAAGGAAGGGGAGCAACAGCTCGATTCATTAGTACAATTGGCCCGTAACAGTATGGAAGAAGTAAGACTTTATTTACATCAATTAGATTTATCACAAGAATCGCTTCCTTTAGCTGTCACATTACAACAATTGACAGAGGAATTTAAGAAACATGCAAAAGTAAATGTACGTACTCGAATAATAGGGGAAGAGTATATGGCCTCCAAACAATCAAAAATGGCACTATATCGGAGCTTGCAGGAATCACTAACAAATGCTGTTCGCCATGGGCATTCCACAGAAATCATTGTGTCACTTCACTTTGAACCACAACAGATAAGATTGGATGTACAAGATAATGGCTGTGGGGTAGAAGAGTGGAAGGATGGCTTTGGATTAACTGCAATGAAAGAGCGTGTGAGTCAGTCACAAGGAAGAGTCATTGTTTATTCCAAAAAGGGGGAAGGGACGTTAATTTCATGTGTTTTACCGAAACAAGTACAACTGTCTAATGAACAAATCCGCCTGTGTATTGTCGATGATCATTCTTTCATCCGAGAAAGTCTTCATACAATTTTGGATGGACAGGAGGATTTACAAGTAGTGGGAATGGCTGAAGATGGAGAACGGGCTTTGGAATTGTGTGAGAGACTAAAACCAGATGTAGTATTAATGGATTTAGAGATGCCAAATTTGGATGGGATTCATGCGACTAAAATGATTAAGGAAAAATGGCCGGACATTCGTGTACTCATTTTGTCAACCTTTCAGAATACAGAAAGGGTAAAAGAAATCATACGAAATGGTGCGGATGGATATTTATTGAAATCCATAGATTCGCGTGAACTAGCTGAATCAATTCGTCTAGTCTATCGAGGAGGCACTATGATTAATCATGACTTGTTCCATAGAATATGGGAAGAAAATGAAGAAACAGGATCATTTGAATCAAAATCAGATGGAAAAGAGTATGGATTAACGAAACGAGAATTAGAGATTTTGGAACTATTATCACAAGGAAGTCGTTATAAAACAATAGCTTCGAAACTTTACTTGTCAAACGGAACAGTAAGAAATTACGCTTCCAATCTTTATGAGAAGCTGGGAGTCAAAAATCGAGAAGAAGCCGTGCAAAAAGCAAAAGAAATAGGATTACTTTTGTAAGAGGGAACGTACTCAACTGTTAGGATACGTGAACAATTCTCTATTTAAGAGCCACATTTTAAAAAGTGTAATTTGAATGTCTCTATAGGGGATTATTTCGCTTTTGATGGAGGAAATATGGGGGAACTATCACTATTGATGTGAAGAAAAAGATAGTTGGCATACGAATAAAGTTACAACTGTTAGCTTCTAAAATTTCTTATGTAATCCGATACGGGGTTGAATTGGATTCAATAGGATAATGATCACAGGTTAATATATTCCTAATCATTTAAAGGGAAGGGGATGTAATTGAGATGGATAATACATATAATGAAAAGATACATACATCGATTAAGCAATTGTTTAATAAGTTTTCGCCACAAGCTCCGGGTTTTGCATATATAGCTAGTTTCGATAGCGGGGTAATTTATAAAGGTGCATTTGGCTTAGCTTCTATAGAGAAAAATCTACCCATAACTACAAAAGTCATTTTTAATATCGCTTCAGTTTCTAAACAATTTACAGCGTTTTCTATATTACTCTTAGAACAAGAGGGGAAATTGAGTTTAGATGATTCAATTGTAAAGTTTGTCCCTTTTATAGGAGCATATGCTGAACCGGTAACATTGAGACACCTAATTCATCACACTGGTGGACTAGTTGATTATATGGAATTAGCTGAAGCAGCAAATATTAAATATACTGATACATTAACTGTGGGAGAAACGCTAGAACACCTTAAAAGTCATCAAATTGCAAGGTTCCCAGTTGGAACAAAGTTTGAGTATAGTAATACAGGATATTTCTTATTATCACAAGTGATAGAGAAGGTAAGTGGTAAGTCTCTACGTCAGTTTACAAAGGATCGTATTTTTGACCCTTTAAATATGAGGGCCACAACAATTGTGGATTACTACCCAACTACTATATCAATTGCAAGCGGATATTCGAAGAATGAGCAAGGAACATATGAAATCTATGAAAGCCCTTGGGAACATACAGGGGATGGAGCAGTTCATACAACAGTTGAAGACCTAGTAAAATGGGGAGAGAATTTAACTACAGGTACGGTTGGTGGAAAAGACCTTGTTAAACGAATGAGCGAATTGGGTACGAAAATCTCTCCAACTGGAGAGGGAATTATTGAAAAAGAAGATTATGCTTTTGGACTGAGGGTTAGAGAAGGTTTTAACTGTCGATACTTGGAACATTCCGGACGTTGGGCAGGTTATAGTTCACACTTCATTTGGTTTCCTGAAGAATATTTGTCTGTTGCGGTACTAAGTAACTATGATGAATTTGACTCTAAAAAATATGCTAATGAAATAGCTAAAATTGTTTTAGAAAAATAAAAAATAGACTTAACTTAAAAATAGAGTTGTACTTTTAGTTTTCGGAATAATAACTACGATTGTTGTGGTAATATTAAAAATCGGGTATCCTTGTATTCTTATTAAATCAAAGTGAGAATGCAAGGATAATATAAATATAAAATTTTAGTTTTGAAGGTAATTACTTTTCTTAGCTGGATGGACATGTGGTGCTACCCCATCGCTATCAACTTAAGAAATTGATTGTTCCCCAAAACGAAAAAAATGGGCCGAATTCTCATAAATAACTGTAAAAAGGTAAAATTCTCGTTATGAGAGTGTCTTAAAATCTTAGCTTGATGGGTATGTATGGTGAGGCCTAATTGAAGAAAAAAGCACGGAATTGTATGGAACGAGTTGTCGAGATTGCGATTTTAAGACGATTATCTTTTCTTTCATGTATAAATCTCCATCGTTAAATGTCTTCTAGAGTTCAATAGGGAAATATGAAAAAAGAGCATTTCTTACTGTAATAACAAGAAATGCTCTTTTATAGTAATGTACAGATAATCAACGGTTTTTTTACGCTTTCACTTATGATCTTTGCTTTTGTAACGAATGGCTCATATTTAATGGATTCGAAAGTAGAGCGTTTAACGCCATGATGTTCAGTATAGAAAGTCAGCATTTAAAACAATACTTGATAATATCGCCTTTGTACGATTGTCTGATACTTCATAATAAATTTCTAATCCTTTCCGAGTACCTGTAATGATTTTAGCAGCTTTTAGTTTGGATAAATGTTGACTAATTGTACTCTGAGGCATTTGTAATTTTACATACATTGTTGTTACATTAGTAGGGCCCTTTGTAAGCATTATGTCTACTAAGGTTAAACGGATAGGATGCGCCAATACCTTTAATGTTTCAGTGACCTCTTTATACTTTTCTATTTTTTCCTTCATATTTCTTCCTCCCTTTATATATAAAAATTAATGATATCTATATATAGTTCGAAAAGATATACGATTTTGTGTCCGTTGTTTTAAAAAAATAGATATTAAGAAGCCCTTTCAGTTCGAAACTGGAGTACAGCTGCATGTCCATCAACTTAAAAATTCAAAATTATCTCAAAACGAAAAAATGAGCTTTTTGTTACAAGTTAGTACAAAATTTCATTCTGGGGGTACTATAAAATTTTAGCTTGATGGCTATGGAGTACGACAACGATTCGTTCTTTTTTGGGCCACTCGTAAAAAACTTTAAAATGTATGATGAAACGATGAATTTAAAGAAATTAGTTTACAAAAAGAATAAAACTAAGTTAAGAAAGTGAATTTTATCAATACGAGTTTTTTCTATTACATATTAAAATGGAATTACCCTTTCAATTTATACTGACCCCTTCACAAATTGTGAGGGGATTTTTTATTCAACATACGAGTTTTACAAATTATAAAGTGGCATCAACTTAGTTTTACTTTTACAATAAAACCGTCCCAAAAAGTAAAGGTTTTGGAACCATATTAATTAGGGATAATTGCAATTGAATGTTGTAACTTTTTAGTGCTCCAAAAATTGATGCCAAAAGTGAGTTTAGAAATTTGATTCATATTTGTATAAGTTTGCATGTCCATTTTGCTTTTAAGCAATTATTTGGTACAAATGGTAGTGAGGATATTCTCATCGCGTTTTTAAATGCGATACTACAAGATTCCTTAGAGTCACCTATTGTTTCTTTACAGCTAGAAGATTCACATTTACATTGAGAACATGAAGAGGATAAATTATCGATTTTAGATATTTCAGCTACATTAGATACAGGAACAAAAGTAAATGTAGAAATACAGCTCAATAATAATCACGATATGATCAAACGAAGTTTGTATTATTGGGGGAAGCTATTCACATCTCAATTGCAAAAGGGGATGCCATATAGTTCTCTTCATAAAACTATCACCATTAATCTGTTAAACTTTGTGATGTTTCCAGAATATGAAGCGTTTCATACAACAGGAATCCTGTGGAATAAGCAACAACAGAAGATATTGAGTGATGATATAGAAGTTCATATGGTTGAGATTCCGAAGTTAATGCAACAGTGGCGGAATGAACAAGTAAATCCCTGGGAAGATTCTTTTGTTCGTTGGTTATTATTACTTCCAGCGAATGAAGATGAACACTTAACTCAAACATTGGAGGACATTGCCATGAATCAAGATCCAATTTTACAAAAAGCAATGAATAAGTGGGAACGCATGAGCCAAGATTCTTCTTTCCGACAAGCCTATGAGGCAAGGGAAAAAGTGTTAATGGATGAAGCTGCAAAGGTTGCTCATGCTCGTAATGAGGGGAAGAAAGAAGGAATTCAAGAAGGAAAAATACAAATGATTAAAGGTATGCATGAACTAGGTGTACCACTCGAAACAATTGCTAAAGCAAGTAAATTAAGTATAAATGATATTGAACGTATTTTAGAGGAGAAATAAAATAAAAAAAGCACATGAAATGGGGATAACATGCGCAAGAAAATAGTAATTTAGGTAACTTAACCATAACATAAAAGCTCTGATTTATGGGGCTTTTTCTTTTTTTCTCAATAAACAATATAGATAAATATGGTAAAATGGTAAGTGGATGGGAGTCCACATACATATTATTAAAATTAAGATGGTTCAAGTCGGAGAAAGGTATCTTAGGGTGCCTTTTCTTTTTTAAACGGACCTGCTCATATATCATTTAAAAACATAAGGTAATGTAAACCGTTAAAACACATGAAGATGACCCCATTTTTCCCCTCTTATTAGTAAAGGAGGAACTATTATGGGCTTTGGTGGTAGTTGTGGAAGTTGTGGCGGTGGCTTTGCTGGAGGCTTCGCTTTACTCGTTGTCCTCTTTATATTATTAATCATAGTCGGAGCTGCTTGCTTCTGCTAAAAAAAACCATCAGAAAAGACACTCTTATGGGTGTCTTTTCTTTATGAAAAAATCCCTGCAATTGTGCTTTTATACTATTTTCATTATAGTAATAGTGAAAAATATCTATACTAAACTTTGGTAATATTCTGCATAAATGTTATCAATTTACAGTGTTTTCTGTTAATGTTAAGCTTTAAGTGTAATATATATCTGTTTGAACCATGTCCCCTAATACAAGGTTTGAATAGTCATCTCAATACGCGAGAACAAACAAAGAAAAGGCACCTAAGGGTGCTTTTTCTTTATGGGGGATCTCAGGCCATGCCCATTAACTTAAGAAATTCGTTGTTACCCAAAACTAAAAAAATGAGCTGAATTGTTATAAATAATTGTAGATAGATAAAAATTTTCGTTTAGGGGGTACTTCATAACCTTAGCTTGATAGCGATGTGGCGGTACCCCACATCCATCAACAGCCAAAATCTAAAGTTGAATAAAATAATCACTCGAATTTTGCGTTTAGGAAAAAACGAGCGTTCAGATTCTTTTGTATGACGAGATATAGGACAGGTTGATGCGATTACATTCAATGCAGATAAGTGCTTATAAAGAAGAAGATAGGGCGTTATAAGTGATTTCGGTTAAATTTGTAGGTATTTTATTTTATTTTTCATAAGAATAAATGTAAAATTTTACATATAGTATTTATAATAAAAAACAAATTAACCGAATTTAGGGTTTCCTTGCTTTTTGTTTGGAGTGCTGGCTCGTCGTGTGGGGACGAAACCCCACGTACTAAACGTATCAAAATTTTGAGTAAGAACTATTTTTGAACGAATGATCTAAGCGGTTCGGCTCGTAT
>Ga0102589_1003549_pt1 | contig 16069 bp, 13 predicted proteins | sample AraplaMF_Col_mLB_FD_76858 | JGI IMG/M metagenome (GOLD analysis project Ga0102589, IMG submission 76858) | Arabidopsis root microbial communities from the University of North Carolina, USA - plate scrape MF_Col_mLB | ecosystem: Host-associated > Plants > Roots > Endosphere | place: USA... | reverse complement strand
CGCAGCGCACCATGTGCGCGAGCCGCGGGTGCAGCGGCAGCGCCGCGAGGCTGCGCCCGTGCGGGGTCGCGGCGCCCTCCGCGCCCAGCGCACCCAGCCAGCGCAGCAGCTCGTGCGCCTGCGCAAGGGCCGGCGCGGGCGGCGGGTCGAGCCAGCGCAGCGCCGCAGGGCTCGTGCCCCACACCGCCAGCTCGAGCACGAGCGGTGCCAGATCGGCTTCGAGCATCTCCGGCGTCGTACGTGCCGCAAGCTCACGATCTTCTGCTACCGTCCACAGGCGGTAGCAGACACCCGGCGCGACGCGCCCAGCCCGGCCGCGACGCTGATCCGCGGCAGCGCGGGAGACGCGCACGGTTTCGAGTCGCGACATGCCTGTTCGCGGCGAGAACCGCGGCACACGCATATACCCGCTGTCGATCACGACGCGTACGCCCTCGACGGTCAGACTCGTCTCCGCAATCGAGGTTGAGAGTACGATTTTCCGCTCTCCCGATCCGCTCGGCAGCAGGGCCGCATCCTGTTCATCTTGCGTAAGCCCGCCATACAACGGTGCAATACGAACGCGGAACGACATGCTCCGCACCCGCTCCTCCAACCAACGCATCGTGCGATGGATCTCGCCCGCACCAGGCAGGAAGACGAGAATATCGCCTTCATCCTGTCCCAAGGCGCGAATGACGGCTGCGCCAACCGCAGCTTCCATCGGAGCATCACTACGACGATCCGAATAGACGGTCTCCACAGGGAAGACACGCCCTTCGCTCGTAATGACAGGAGCATTCTCTAACAATGCCGCCACCGGCTCTGCATCGAGCGTCGCTGACATAACCAGAATTCGCAGATCCTCACGAAACACACTCTGCGCCTCTAATGCAAGTGCAAGCCCAAGATCCGCATGCAAACTCCGCTCATGGAACTCATCGAAGATGACAAGGCCTACGTCCGATAGCATCGGATCCTCCTGCAGCATCCGCGTGAGAACCCCTTCGGTCACTACCTCGATACGCGTCTTCGGACCAACGCGTGTATCATGACGAACACGATACCCAACGGTCTCCCCGACTTGCTCCCCAAGTGTTGATGCCATAAATCTTGCAGATGCTCTAGCCGCAATGCGTCGAGGTTCCAGCATAATAATCCGTCGATCTTCGAGCCAGTCTGCATCTCGCAGCGCAAGAGGCACCTGCGTCGTTTTACCGGCACCCGGTGCAGCAATCAACACCGTATTCTGATGTATTTCAAGTGATTCTCTCAATTGCGGAATCACCGCATGGATAGGCAAGCTAACCATTTCCTTCACTCCTAAAGGTAGTTCAAAAAGCCATCTTTTGATCACGAAGAGTTTCAAGTAGCGGATCCGGCATCGAATCTTGCGCTCACTCTTGAAGAGTTACGCTTACGAAGTATGTTTCCTTCAGAAACATTTCAGGTACTCATTTAGGTTTTGCCTAAACTCCGTTCCTCTGAAAGTTTTTCGAAGGAAAACTCTCTACGGAAGCATAGGCTCTTCGTGTTCTCGCAACCTGAGTTTATGCTTACGATGTGTGTTTTCTTCGAAAACGCTCAGGTGCTGAAAAGCCGACTTTTTGAACACGCATTCCTACTTCCTCTTCCCATCCATTGTACACCTTCATAATCATCTTATCATAGTTATTCAATCAAATAGCCTTAGCCCAGGCCGTGGATTTTCGCAACCTGTCCGGTCTTCTCAACATTTCAAAGCATACATTAGAACAAGAGGGAAATTTGTTAGATGGGAGGGGTGTACCATGGCCGTTCTGAATGTTTCGTTGAAATTCATCCTGTCTATTATGCTGGTGTTTCTGGTAATCGCCTTTCTTCCAGCGTTCCTCATTACAGAAGATATCGGTATCGTCCAATCATTACTCGACATCATCTTTCATGAATGACAACAAACGCCTCCGTGTCTACGCTAGACATCGAAGGCGTTTCTTTTGTTAATTCTCTGCTGCTTTCCACGCAGCGACATAAGATTCGAACGTCTGACGGACCATCTGCCCGATATGCAGGTAGGCTTCATCATTTAGATTGGCGAGGGAGAAACGTACGGACCATTCCGGCCCTCGGAACCCGCCGCCATTCAAGAGCACAATCGAATGCTCCTCCGCAAGCCGGAAGAGTAGATCGAGCGAGGAATAGTTCTGTATTAAGTAATTGGCAAAAGATTGCCCGTACTTCCGCTGGGCCCATTCCATCAAATCGAGCTCGAAATAATACGCTGCATCATGCGGATCTTCCCGCAGCTCCACGCCAAGCCCTTCGAATAACAGCCTCTGTCTTCTTCGACAGATATCCATCGTCTGCCTCTTATAGACATCTTCCCGATCCAGCAAGGAAAAAATCGAGAAGAGCGCCATTTGCACCTGCTGCGGGGTGGATAATCCTGCCGTATGATTCAGTGCGACGGCGCGGCTGTCCGCGACTATCCGATCGATGAATCGCACTTCTTCCGGGTGCTCCGTTAAGGCGCCATAACGAACCGCGAGCCGATCGGTTTCAACCTTTGGCAGGTTTTTTAATTTCTCATCAAAAATATTATGTTCATGAACCGCTATTACTCCAAGCCGCCAACCCGTCACGCCGAAATACTTTGAGAACGAATAGACGCCGACCGTATTATAAGGCATTTCCGTCATTAAGGAACGGAACTCCTTCACAAAGGTACAATACACATCATCCGAAATAATCATCAATTCCGGGTTGTGCTTCGCAACGATTTCTTTCAGCTCATGGACCGTTTCCGGACGAATCGCGATGGACGGCGGATTGCTCGGATTCACAATGAACAGTGCTTTGATCGTCTTATCTTTCAGCTTCTCGAGCTCAGAAGTCGGGTATTGCCAGGTATGCGATCCATCCTCCCGCAGCTCAGACGCATGGATCTCCACGGTATCGAAATGATATCTCGGCAAATGCGGAACCTCCAAATACGGCGTAAAGATCGGAACCATAATCGCAATCCGATCACCCGGATGAAGCAGCGCATTCGCAACTAACGTATCGAAAAGATAACACATCGCTGCCGTCGCCCCTTCGACGGCAAAAAGATCAAATTTGCCGATGTCCTTATCCCCATATACTTCTTGAATAATATAGTCGTTGACGATTTCCTCCATATGACGCAGCATCCGGTCGGGAACGGGATAATTATCGCCGATAATGCCATCTACAAGCTCATGCACCCAGGCATCGGGATCAAATCCTTGCGTCACTATCCCGAATTCGACGGCTTTCCGTAAGAAATCCATGCCCGGATAATCAGAATGCTGATCGGCATAGGCCATGAACCGATTATAAATCCCCGGCTTCTTCGCCATCCCTGCCAAGTCGCCATCCTCCCACGTCATCTTCGCTTCCGTCACCGCATAATGCCCTAATGTAAAAAAAGCATCCCGTGGCGTGCTGGCGATCCAGTTCGGATTTCCCCGGCCTGCATTTAACATGATCTTCGTACTCTTACGTGAACCCTCTTCTGCATAGCTAATTAATTTATCCTTCAGCTCAAAAGGACTGAGCTTGCCGTATCGCTCCTCAATCTCGCGACGCTGCATATTATCGGTCATATCAAGTATCTCTCCTTTTCTCATTGTCGGACCCTCTTCTTGTCTTTCTTCGTGATCATATGTCTAAAGTAGGGCTACGATAATGGCGCCCCAAATGGTGAGCAGGATATTCCCGATGGCATACGTCACCGTATAACCTAGAACCGGGACTTGGCTCTTCGCGACTTCTGTAATCGCACCGATTGCAGCCGTAGTCGTCTGCGCCCCTGCGCAGGCACCAAGCGTAATCGCCGGATGGAACTTGAAGAAATATTTGCCGATCAGCAGTCCGACGAGCAGCGGAATTAACGTCACGAAGATACCTGCTATGAACATACTGAGCCCTGACTGCTTAATGCCGGAGACGAACCCGGGCCCCGCCGAGATACCGACGACCGCAACGAAGGTCGTTAACCCGACATTGTTGAAGACCCAGATGGCCCCTTCTGGAATGCGCCCGAAGGTCGGGTGCAAGGAGCGCAGCCAGCCGAAGATGAGCCCCATAATGAGCGCACCGCCACTCGTCGTCAGACTGATCGGAATCCCTGCGATATGTGCCGTTGGAATACCAATCAGACCGCCGAGCAGCACGCCGAATCCGACGAAGATCATGTCGGTCTCGCTTGATTTATGTGCAGCATAGCCGATGCGTTTGGCAACCGTCTCCACCGCCGACTGAGGACCAACGATCACGAGCACATCCCCGCGATGCAGCTTCGTATGGCGCAGCGGAAGCTCTTCACCCTGCCGTTTCAGCGCGGAGACATAGACGCCGCGGGATAACATCTTGAAGCTCACGTCATGGGTCGTCATACCGATAACGGCTTTGCTCGTCACCACGACCTCCAATGTTTCAATCGGAAAGTCAAACAACTCTTCATCGAACATTTCTTCTCCTATGACGTCATCCACGAATAGATCCATATTGCGCTTGGTCATCCCAATCACGACAATATCGCCCGCTTCCAGCACCATGTTCGGCGTCGCATCGATCATCCCTAATTTGGTCTTGATTCGAAGAATGAAAATCCGCTTGTCCTTTCCTTTGAATCGCTGCTCTATATCACCAACGCTCTGTCCAATATAATGCTCGTTCTCTACGACATAGGCACGATAGACATTGAAGCGGTAGCCCGAGCTAATCTCTGGATTTTCCTGCGTCACGCCAACCTCTTCTTCAAGCTGCTTGCATGCTTCGGCAAGGTTAATCCCTAGAATTTTGGGACCCATGGCAGACAAGAACCAGGCCGCCCCAGCGGTTCCAAATATGTACGTAATCGCATAACCGACGACGACGAAGCTGATCATCGATTTCTGTTCAGCTGCAGCAAGCTTTAATCCATTGATCGCATCCGAGGCGACCCCAATGACCGCCGATTGGGTTAGGGAGCCTGCGAGCAAGCCTGCGCCTTGACCTGGGTTATAGCCCAAGATTCGTGCAGCAACATAAGCGGCTGCCAGTCCCGTAACACAGACAATGACGGCGAATAGCACCTGCGGCAGCCCGTCCTTCTTCAACCCATGAACGAATTGTGGACCGACACGGTACCCCATCGCGAACAGGAAGAGGAGGAAGAAAATCGATTTGACCGTCGGTGAGATCGTAATGTCCAATTGACCGATGAGCACACCTGTCAGCAGAACCCCTGTCACCGCTCCAACACGGAAAGAACCAATCTTAATTCGGCCAACAGCATATCCAACGCCTAGGGTCAGAAACACAGCCAGCTCCGGATACTTCTGAAACAAATCATGCACCCATTGCATTCCAATCCGCCTTTCACTGCCTAATTTGACAACATTTTCTCTTAGCGTTTCCTACTCTACAACGCATCATGCAAGAAGAATCAACACAAATGAGTTGACACACATATAGTTAGGTGCCATACTATATGTATGGCCAATTACAATAAAGAATCAGCTGACATGAATCTTATTCCCTCGCTTGCACAAACGCAGCGCCAGGTTGAGCGCTACGATCTAGACGTAGATGCACAAGCCGTGCTCGTCGCAGCCCGTTTGATGGCAGCAGGAGCCAAGCTTGGGCATGCCGCAGAAATCCATTTCTCCAGATTCGGATTATCGACAGGGCGATATCGATTGCTAGCAGATCTTGAAGATAACGATGGAGAAGAGCTACCCTCACAGCTCGCAGAAAATCTAGGCGTCACACGCGCTACCGTCACAGGCTTAATCGAGATTCTAGAACGGGATGGACTTATATCTCGTCGTACGAGCTCTGTTGATGGCCGTCAGAAGTCAGTCGTCTTAACAGAGGAAGGAGCGAAGAAGCTGCGTGATATGGCTTCGGAGCATTACGCTAGACTCGAAGCCATGGTCGGCTTACTAAGCATCAAAGAGCGAACCGTCTTTCTCGATCTGCTAGGACGTGTTACGCAAGGAATCTCGGCGCTTACGGACGAATCACTTTGAATCAACAGAACCCACACCATAGGAGCACATCCCAGAAAGGAAAAACGGGCTAGGTTAGCTAGCCCCTTTTAACCACCATATAGTTAGGCTCCTAATTATATAAAGCGATGCTGTTCGATCTAAACAAGAAAGGAGTAATAACATGCGCAACATGAATGACCCAAATCAATCAGAAGAGGTTTATGGGATTCGATCCGCCCGTTCTCGCAGGAAGCCTTTCGTGCTGTGGCGCGAATTGATTCCGGCCTATCTGGCCCCTGCCATCATGGCAGGCATTGGGGGACTCGTCACGGCCGACAAGGTGCTGCAAATACGAGCTTTAACGACAATTGGAGGAACATCTTTGTTGGTGGCTTTATTGGTTGGCCTCTGGCTGAATAGCCGTGGGAACCGTAAACGATGGGTTGCGGGTGCACCACGCGTGGTTGTCGTAGGGGTGTTTGCGCTTGCAGGTGCATTGTTCGGTCTATTCGCGGCGTGGGGGACTCCGATTCTGCTAGACCTTATAAATCCGAATCATCATTGGGTTTGGTTCGATCAAATCGGGTTTGATTTTCCGCTGTCAGGGGCAATTGCCTGCACAACCATGAGTTGGCGGTGGCGAGCTTCAATCACCAAATAAATTCATTTAGAGGAGAGATTTAAAGATGATCGCTATTATTGGAGCAACAGGTACAATTGGAAATGCACTTTTGAGACGTTTGATGGATCTTGGCGTGCCAGTCCGGGCACTGACTAGGGAGCCTGATAAACTTCGTCAACAAATGGGGGATTTAGGGTTGTCTAGGGTTGAAATCTGCGCTGCCGATGCGAATGATCCCGAATCGATGCGCCGTGCATTAGAAGGAGCCAGCCAACTATTCCTCGCTTTGTCCAACAGTCCAAGACAAGTCGAATTAGAAACATCGATCATTCAGATCGCTGCTCAAGAAGGGATCGAACATATCGTCAAAATATCCAGTCCAGCCTATGAGAAGTGTTCTCCTGTCGCTGTGGCGGGCTGGCATGCCGAGATCGAACAAGCTTTGGTTACATCCGGCGTGACCTATACGGTGCTGCGCCCCTATGCGTTTATGCAAAATTTACTGCGTCTCGCGCCAACCATCACAACTCAAGACGTCTTCTTCGGCTGTATCGGGGATTCACCATGCAACTTCATTGACTGCCGAGATATTGCTGATGTTGCCGCAGTAGCACTGACCAATCAAAAAGCGGTCTGCGGCATCTATACGCTGACAGGGTCAGGAACATTCACTTACCCACAGATCGCAAATAAACTGTCTACCCTGCTCAATCGGCCGATCCGATTCATCAACCTGAAGCCTGAGGCGCTGCGAAGCGATTTGATCGTACATGGACACATGCCGCCTTGGCTCGCAGAACACGTTGTGGAAATTCAAACGATGTCTACCGTTATACCAGAGAAGCCTACGAATACCGTACAAAGTCTGCTCGACAGAGAACCGCGTACGTTAGATGCTTTTCTACAGGAGAATAGAAATAGTTTTCAGGCAAGACGTTAACTAAACAGTAGATTGAAGATATGATCGTGAAAAATCCCCCTAACCCGTATTCGTTCAAGGTTAGGGGGATTTCATATCCTATGAAGTTGTCTATCCTTTTACCCGAAGTGCTTTGAGATACCCTTGGTCCCCGTAGGGTTGCAGCTTCTCAGCCCACAATTCCTCTAGCACTTTAATCTCCGACTCATATTCCTTAAGTTCCTCATCCGTGGAATACGTCTCTAGAGAAGGCTTGAGCTGCTCGATCACCTCGAATGTAAAGGCTTCCTCCCCATATTGGTTCCAATCTTGCTGCAGAGCCTTGTTCATATGTGACCCCATTTTCAACTGGAACGTGTGCCGATTCCAGATCGTGTCGAGATACATACTGCTGCCGAGCAGAATTTTGCCATTTTCCTTATTTTGAATTTGATACACGCCCATTGGACGCAGTGTCTGCCCAATTTGCTTCGCAAGTTGTTTGCGTGTTTGTTTCTCTGTCATGTTCAACCTTCCTTCCAGCTTTATTGAACCTTCACCCAATAGGAGCTCCCATCTTCAAGACGATCTAAGAAGCTGTATTCGATGAGGTATCTGCGCAGCGTAACGAAGTCGTCACTTGCTGTCTTCAGCACTTCATTCACTTCGTGCTCCGTATATTTGCGATTCCGTTCGAACCGCTGCATGAGATGCATTAGAATCGACATCTTACGTTTTTCCTTACGCGGGAATTCCGTGAGTTTGCCATCTGTACCGTCTGGAAAATACTTATTAATGATGGACTCATGTTCTTCCTCCGTAATGGCATACCGCTCATCCAGGCTCGTCGCCGTGCGCGGCACCGCCATGAATTTGGGTCGGTCTGCACCGCCCTTCGCCTCCGCCATCTCCATAATCGCGAGGAAGATCCGTGCTTGCTTCATCTTCTCCCGCATCGAGAAGCGGTGGTTGCGAATCGTCGAGGCACTACCGCCCTGCTCTTTGACGATTTCATTATCGTTCATGCCGTCGTAGAAGCGCTGTACCAAATCTTTCTGAAGATCGGTAAGTCCCGTCAGCTTCTTATCCATGCCGATCAAGACGTCGAACATGGAATCATGCTGCCGCGCAACATGCACTTGAGCAAATTTCTTCGCTTCATACATGACACCTTCATCGGTATAGATGATTCCGGTGGTAAATGCTTCACCACATACAAGACATATATATTGATCCTGGGCTGCATCATAGACATAACCTTGCTTCAATTGTTCAACAGTAGCGCTCCAGAATAATTCATTCACTTCACTCACATAAACACATCCTAATAACGTTTGTATTTTATATAGATATGATAACAAATTGTTTATGATATATCAATGTCCGATATGAGAAAACCTCTTTCGTGGTATCTCCTAGGCCTCCACAGACCGGGTTCCATCTATTCTACAAACGGAAACAAAAGCTTCTGATTTTCGCTCGAATACATATTTTCCTTGGTAATCACCTTCGAGCCCGTATCGATTCGCGGACTCACACGTTTCCCATCGATAGCCTCAACCGCCGTCTTCACGGCAGAATACCCCATGTTGAAAGGCTTCTGAATGACCGTCGCCAGCAGTACGCCGTCCTCTAGCATCCGAATCTCACCCATCGAACTATCGATACCGACAGCAACGACCTGCGATTGCATCTTCAGATCTTGAATCGCCTTGCCAATGCCGTACGTGGTCGGTTCGTTCAATCCGATAATCGCCTTCAGGTTCGGCTTCGTCTTGAGCAACGACTTCGCAATATCATAAGCGGTCTGAACTGAGCCATTGCTGTAGTACGGGCCGAGCAGAGTGTAGTTCCCGTATCGGCGCAGAATCTCCAGCGTCCCACTCTCTCGCTCCATTGCCGTGGCCGATTCCTTGACGAAGTTGATTACGGCGATCTCCGCATGCGAATCTACGTGCATACGTAATATCTCTGCTGTCCGCCTGCCCGCATCGGTATTATCTGTTCCGATGAAGCTCTTCGAGATCCCGCCATTGAGACCTGAGTCGACCGTAATGAGTGTAATGCCAGCAGCCACAATTTCCTTCGCAACGGGAACAATTCGATTATAGTCTGTCGCAGCCAGAATAATGGCTTTCGGCTTCTTCTTGATCGCTTCTTGCAGCAGCGCAATCTGTTCATCCACATCTACTTCCGCTCTCGTCCCCATCACTTCGATCTCAGCATCAAATTCCTTCGCGGCGCTAGCCACACCTTGGCGCATCACCTGCCAGAACTCAATCGTCGGGTCGATCGTCTTCGGCACATAAATAATCGTCGTCTTCCCTGAGCTAAGTTCATGCGATACGATGCTGAAGCCAGCCCAGCTTATCGCGATAACTCCGAGGAGCACAACCGAGATGAGCCTGATGCGTGTCCATCCCCTTCTCATGCTTCATCCTCCAATCGCAGCAAGGGAATCCGTAAGGTTACGATCATTCCCTCTTCCAATTCACTCTCGAACCTGAGCCCGTAGGCGCCTCCGAAATTCAGCTTGATCCTATGATCCACATTTACAACCCCAACACCATTTCCGCTTTTACTCGCCACTTTACGTTCCAGTAATGTTCCAGCTTGCTCGGAATCCATCCCAATCCCGTCATCGATCACTTGCAGTTCGATGTCGTCATCCACTCTTTTACCGGTGATTCGGATATGTCCTGCCTCTGGCTTATGCTTCATCCCGTGATAAATCGCATTCTCAACAATCGGCTGAAGCACGAGCTTCAGAATCTGGCAGTTGCCAATATCCTCGTCGACATCAATCGAATAGGTAAATTTTTTGCGATACCTCATCTTCTGAATGGTCAAATAATTATGTATATGCTCAAGCTCGACGGAGATCGGAATAAGTTCATCCCCTTTGCTGATCGTCGAGCGAAGCAGCTTGGACAATGCCGAAGTCATATCCACGACTTCTTCCATCTTGCCCATCTCAGCCATCCAAATGATCGAATCCAATGTGTTATACAGAAAATGCGGCTGTATTTGTGCTTGAAGCGCTTTCAGTTCACTCACCCGCTTCATTTCCTGCTCCTCGACAACCTGATTCATCAACTCCTTGATCTTACTGATCATAATATTAAAGGTTCGCGCCAGCTTGCCAATCTCGTTCGTGTTATCAATCTCGACCCGAATATCGAAATCTCCTCGTTCTGCGAGCTTCATGTTCATTTCAAGCTTCTTCAGCGGCTTCGTGAGAGCATAGGAGAGCACAATGGAGATGGCGAGCGCCGCAATGAGACAGAGGATTCCCCATAGTGCCGAAGTATACTGAATTTGCCGTTTATTCCCTACAAGCTCATCCGGGTAGGTGACACTGACAATTTTCCAACCAAAACTTGTCGTATCTACGGTATAGATTTTCTTGTCACTCCCCTCCCCCAACGTCATCGAGCCATTCCACGTCTGTAATACCTTATCCAGCTGTTCCGATTTGAGCTGTGAATAGACGAGCTGCTGCTGTGGATGATAGACGAGATCGCCCGTCGGATCCACGATAAAGACATACCCGCGCTTCCCGAGCTCGATCTGCTTACAGAGGTTATTAATCAGCTTGTAATTCAGATCGACAAGCAAGACACCGCCGATCGTGTCATCTGTAGCAGGCAGCTCTCTGCTGATCGATACAACCCATCGATACTCATCACGAAAAATACGCTGCACATGCGATGAAGAGATATAGGCCTGATCTGTCCCTATCACCTTTTTATACCAGTCCTGCTCCTTGATCTGTGCAATCGAATTGAAATCGGCATGCTCGCGGTTCGATACGATCTCATCGCCTCGGTCGCTAATAAACAGGATCGAAGAGATATCATCTCTGGAGGTGACAATCGAATTGAAATATTGGCTCACCTGTTTCTTCATTAAAAGCTTCACGAAGGCAGGCTCGTTCTGCTTCAGATACCGCTGCAAATCGTTGCTTCGCATCGCAAGCGCAGCGATACTCTCCATATTGCTGATGTAGGTCTGAATGTTCACTTTGACTTGTTCAATAAGCTGAGATGTGTATTCTAAGGAGTTGTGGGTCACGGCGTCTGACGAGAGCTTGTAGGTGCTATAGCTGAGGAGTGCCGTGGTACATAAAATGAGACAGGAGAATGCAATGGCAATATGGGTGTGGATACTGTGGTGCCTGAGCGGATTCCAGCCGTTCATACGACGCCGCTCCCTTTGTTCGTCTGTCTGAATTCCTTCGGCGTCATTCCCATATTCCGCTTGAAGATAACGCTGAAGTATTGCGGATCGCCATACCCGACGCGGGCTGCGATTTCGTAGGTTTTCAAGTTGGTAATGGTGAGCAATTCTTTGGCTTTCTCAAGCCGCACACGGGTCAAATACTCCACAAAGGTCTCGCCGGTATGCTGTTTAAAGGTAGCACTGAAGTAGCTGATGCTCATGAAGATATGATTGCATAATTGATTGAGCGAGAAATTCTCATCCCCATACTGCTCTCGAATATAGGCTTCGGCCAACTGCATCTGGGAGCTCGCCATTGTAGAACGCTGCTCAGATAACTGCTGAATCATGTTGTGGCACAGTTCTTCCAGATAAGCCCGTGCCTCGTCGAGCGTGCGGAAATGTTTCACTTGAGCGAAAGGATCGCCCTGCAGCATCGTCGATAACTCGAATCCGATGTCTGCCACGAAGTTCATAAGGGAGACCAGCAGCTGATAAATCGTGCTCCGGCATTGATCTATCGGACAGGAGAAGCTCTTCAGTTCGTCGAACCAATCACGAAGCACCCCAGAAACAGCGTGACTCTTACCCGTTTTCATCGCTGCGAGCATATTTTGCTCCCAAGCTGTATACCTTGTGTGATCCCATCCATTGCCATATTCGAGATCCTGAATCGAGATCACCTTATCCTTGCCGAGCAAGAAACGATAATCAAGCGATGATAGCGCTTCCTGAAATGATTTTGAAATTTCAGCGAGATCTGTACATTTACGCCCGATCCCAATCGTGAGCGTCAGCTTCAAGTACCGTTCAATACTGCTGCGAACTTGCTCTGACCAGAGCTGTGCCTTCACTTCCAACTCTTCAAGGGGTCCGGACAGAATGGCTGCTATTTTATCATCCCGTGTCTGGAAGACGACTCCGCCATATTCTTGCTCGAGCTGCTCTTGCATGATATTAAATGCCGCGAACCGCAGCAGCGCATCATCGCCTTTGTTATCGCTCACCTTCGTATCCAGTTCACCTACTAATGCGATATAGGTCGGACCGGGCAAGGTAATCTGAAAATGCTGAAGCTTCGACTCGAACACCTCCCGCTTCATCCGGGATGCCGTAAGACTCTCCAAGAACCGTTCCCGCAGCAGCGGAAAGCTCTGATTCAATTGGATTCGTAGTGCGCTCAGGTCTTCTCGCTGCTTAAATTCAATATCAAGCTCCTGCTTCATCTTACCTAGAAATTCATTGAATTCCTTCGAATTAATCGGCTTGAGCAAATAGTCATTCACTTTAAGCTGAAGGGCTTGCTTCGCATAATCGAAATCTTCATAGCCGGTGACAATCACGACTTTGACATCTCGATAACGCTCGAACACCTCGCGCGTCAGCTCCAGACCATCCATAAATGGCATGCAAATGTCTGTAATAATGACATCCGGTCTTTGCTGCTCAATCGCCGCAAGTGCGTCTCTGCCATTATCATAATCACCGATGAATTCAAATCCGCAAGCCTGCCAGTCGGTCTTTCGCTTAATGCCTTCGCGAACTTCATCTTCATCGTCCACCAAGATGATTCGATACATGACGTGCCCCCTCTGCTCTCGTATTGGTCATATCTTAGCAATAGCATAATAGAGGCTGCCCTGATGGGCAACCTCTAATTTGTTCGGATATATTCGGATTCGATTAATCGTACAGCAGCGGTTTGATCTCATCGGAATCGATGTTGTTCTTATCATACCAATGGAAGCCGGTGTCGATGTTTTTGTCTACAGCTTCGCCTTTTATCGCCATGACAGCGGCTTTAACGGACCAGTAACCAATACCGATTGGATCTTGTGTGATGGCGCCCGCCATGGTTCCGCTGCGTACAGCATCCGTCTGCTGTTTCCCGGAGTCATAACCGATAATCGTAATCTGACCATTTTTCTTCAGCTCGTTCACGGCATTGACAACCCCTATCGCAGAACCTTCATTGGCACCGAAGAAGCCTTTGAGGTTCGGATGCGCCTGCATAATTGCCTTCGCAAGGTCGGTCGACTTCAACTGGTCACCACCACCGTATTGGATATCGACGATTTTAATATCGGGATATTTCGATTCGATCTGATTCTTGAAGCCATCGCGACGATCGATGCCCGTTCGGCTCGTCTGGTCATGGACGATCAACGCCACTTCGCCGGAGCCTCCGATGATTTCAGCCATCTTATCTGCTGCGAGCGCAGCCGCCTTGACGTTGTCCGTCGCAGCTGTAGCGACCGGGATATCGCTATCCACCCCGGAGTCGAAGCCAATGACCGGGATATTGTTTGCTTTCGCTTTCTCCAGCAGCGGTAATGCCGCTTTGCTATCCAGCGCCGCGAACGCGATAGCACTTGGTTTCTTATCTAATGCCGTCTGCAGCATTTCAATTTGTTTGTCGACCTGCGATTCGGTCTCTGGACCTTCAAAGGTAATATTCACGTCGAATTCCTTCGCCGCTTTCTCCGCGCCGCTCTTCACCGCTTGCCAGAATTGATGTTGGAAGCCTTTCGAGATGACTGGAATGTATGTCTTACCGTCCCCTTTGTCTCCACTTGAACAAGCGCCTAGTACAGTTGTCAAAGACAACATCATCGCCAGCAGGATGAACCATTGTTTCCGTTTCATGCTCGTTTCCCCCTCAATTATTATCATGTTCCTATATCACTCTGCACCACAGAGAAGATACCTTACCCAGCTTACCGTTTCCGGCGACGGAGAATATCCGCGTATACCGCGAGAATAATGACAAACCCGACGATCACCGTCTGCCACTCCGGTGCAACCGAGAGAATGCGCAGCCCATTCGTCAATACACTCATGATCAACGCACCGATGACGGTACCCAGAATCGAACCGGCGCCGCCGCTCAGGGAAGTGCCGCCAATCACGACCGCTGCAATCGCATCGAGCTCATAGCCGCTGCCGAGTGCAGGCTGAGCGGAATTGAGGCGTGATGCCATCAAGATACCTGCAATGCCACTGAATACCCCTGTCATCGTATAAATCACGATTTTCCAACGAACGGTATTCACGCCGGATAAGCGTGTTGCCTCTTCATTACTGCCGAGCGCGAAGGTATAACGGCCGATTAAGGTTTTCGTGAGAATAATGCTCGCGATCACGCCCAGCCCTAGGAAGATCAGAATCGCATTCGGAATGCCTGGAATCAGCTTCCCCATCGAAATTTTGGCGAAATTCGGATAATCATTGAAGTAGATCGGCTTGGTTCCCGAAATGACAAGGGATAATCCCTTCGTAATCATCATCATGGCAAGTGTCGCGATAAACGGCGGAATCTTCATCTTCGCAACCATGAGGCCACTCGTTAATCCGCACAACGCTCCCGCTAGAATCCCCCCAATAACACCGAGCGGCAGTGATACATGCCAGAAATTAATGATCACGCCTGCCATGACCGACGAGAACGTCATGACCGTACCAACCGAGAGATCAATCCCTCCGGTGATAATAACGAAGGTGGAACCGAGCGCGAGCACGCCAATGACGGCCGTCGATAGCATGATCCCTACCAGATTATCGAAGACGAAGAAATTGCTAGACGATAAAGAGAAGACGACAATCAATACAATCAAGCTGGCGAAGGCTAGAATCTTCTGCTTCGCACCAGACCCTGCAGCAGCCTTCTTCTTCTGGTGCGTCTGAACTATTTGTTTCTCTACAATGGTAGTACCCTTCATAACATGAACCCCTTCCCGTTATCCTTCTCTATCCACTGATTCGCATCGTAGCCAGCCGCATAATCTCTTCTTGCGTCGCCTCTTCTCTACTCAACTCGCCGGTAATCCGCCCCTCGCACATGACGATCACGCGATGGCTCATCCGCAGAATCTCCGGCAGCTCCGAAGAGATCATAATGATCGACTTCCCTTCACTCGCCAACTGTTCTAATAGCTTGTAGATTTCAGCCTTCGCACCGACATCAATCCCGCGCGTCGGTTCATCGAAGATAAGCACCTGACAATCTCGTGTCAGCCATTTCCCAATAACGACCTTCTGCTGATTGCCGCCAGAGAGGAACTTCACGGTCTGATGTACCCCCGGGGTCTTAATGGACAAGGCCTCGGTATAGAACTCTGCCGTTCGATGCATCTCCTTCGTTCGCATCCAACCAAGCCGTCTGAATCTGGCATAGTTCGAGATCGCGATATTCTCTCGTACATCCATATCCACGAGCAGACCGTATCGCTTGCGGTCTTCGGACAAATAACCGATCCCGTGTCTAACTGCATCATGCGGATTTCGTATGCGCACCTGCTGACCTTGCATGCGAATCTTCCCTTGATCCACGGGATCCGCTCCGAATATCGCACGTGCGACCTCGGTTCGACC
>Ga0102589_1003546_pt1 | contig 16077 bp, 16 predicted proteins | sample AraplaMF_Col_mLB_FD_76858 | JGI IMG/M metagenome (GOLD analysis project Ga0102589, IMG submission 76858) | Arabidopsis root microbial communities from the University of North Carolina, USA - plate scrape MF_Col_mLB | ecosystem: Host-associated > Plants > Roots > Endosphere | place: USA... | reverse complement strand
GCCGCGCGCCTGATTGCTGCCGGCCTCGCCGATGCGGCCCTCGTCGGTGGCGTCGACACGCTGTGCGGCAGCGTGCTGTTCGGTTTCAACTCGCTGCAACTGGTGGCCAGCGAACCGTGCCAGCCGTTCGACGCCGGGCGCACGGGCCTGTCGCTCGGCGAAGCCGGCGGATTCGCCGTGCTCGAGCGCGCGCAGCCCGGCGACACCGGCCTGCAGCTGCGCGGTTATGGCGAGTCCAGCGACGCCCACCACATGTCCTCGCCGCATCCGGATGGCCTCGGCGCGCAGCTGGCGATGCGCGATGCGCTCGCGCGCGCGGGCATCGGCGCCGCCGATGTCGGCTATCTCAACCTGCATGGCACCGCCACGCCCGCCAACGATTCGATCGAAGCGGCCGCGGTCGCCGGGATGTTCCCGGACAGCCTGCATGCCAGTTCGACCAAGGGCTGGACCGGGCACACGCTCGGTGCGGCCGGCATTGTCGAATCGGTGATTGCATTGATCGCGCTGGAACACGGCGAACTGCCCGGCACGCTCAACAGCGCCGAACCCGATCCCGCCTGCGGCCCGCAAATCCGTTTCCAACCGCAGCGCGCCGACATCGCCTACGCCATGAACAACTCCTTCGGCTTTGGCGGCAACAACTGCTCGCTGGTGTTCGGTCGCGCATGAAGCCCCTGTCGGCCAGCATCGAAGGCATCGGGTTCTGGACGCGCGGGCTGCCCTCCTGGCCCGCGGCGACCGCTTACACCCACGGCGGCACGATCGTCGCCGACGCGCCGGCACGTCCATCGCCGCAACTGTTGCCCGCCAACGAACGGCGGCGCGCGCCGGATACGGTGGCGGTGGCGCTGGAAGTCGCACTGGCTGCCTGCCACGACGCCAGCCGTGATCCGGCCACGTTGCCGTCGGTGTTCGCCTCGACCCACGGCGACCTCGGCATCACCGATTACATGTGCGCGACGCTCGCCAGCGATCCGCAGTCGCTGTCGCCGACGCGCTTCCACAACTCGGTGCACAACGCCGCAGCGGGTTACTGGACCATCGGCGCCGGCGCGATGGCGCCGGCCAGCGCCATCAGCGCGCGCGAGGCGAGCTTCGCCCAAGGCCTGCTCGATGCGCTGGCGCAACTGGCCTGCGGTGACGAGGCGGTGCTGCTGGTCGCCTACGACGGCCAGGCCGCCGGCCCGCTGGCACGGATGGCGCCGAGCGAAGGCCTGCTCGGCGGTGCGCTGGTGCTGTCGCAATCGGCGGCGCCGGGTCGCGCACGATTGAGCGTGCAGCTGGTGGCCCGCCATAGTGATCGCGACAGCGATGGCCCGTTGTCTACGCTGGCAGCGGCCAATGCCATGGCACCGATGCTGCCGTTCTTCGACGTGCTCGCGCGCGGCCATGGCCAAGCCCGACTCGTCGCCGGCCCGGACCACGACCTGCTGGTCGAAGTCGCATTCGCAGAGGCGGCGCTGCAGGAAATCGCATCCCTGGCGGACAACGTGCCGGAGTTCGCCCATGGCTGACGACCTGCACATCCCCACGCGACCTGCCCGCCTGACCCGCGACGACCTCGTCGTGGTCATCCCCGCGCTCAACGAGGCGCTGCGCATCCGCGAAGTCGTCAGCGGCGCGCTCGCCGAATGCCCGCGCGTGATCGTCATCGACGACGGTTCCGACGATGGCACCGGCGAATGCATCGCCGATCTGCCGGTGACGGTGCTTCGCCACGCCGAGCGCCGGGGCAAGGGCGCCAGCCTGCGCCACGGTTTCGCGACGGCACTGGCGATGGGCGCCCGCGCCATCGTGACGATGGACGGCGACGGCCAGCACCTGGCGCGCGACATTCCGCGCCTGCTCGCCAGCGCCAACCGCCATCCCGATCACGTCGTCATCGGTGCGCGCCTGCAGCGCCGTTCGCAGCAGCCGCTGCACCGGCGCCTGGCCAACGAATTCGCCGACTGGGGCATCGCCTGGGGCACCGGCTATGGCATCGCCGACAGCCAGAGCGGTCAGCGGCTCTATCCGGCTGCCGTGGCGGCGCTGACCGACGTGCCGGGCGAGGATTTTGTGTTCGAGGCGCAGATCCTGATCTCGGCCGCGCAGCAGCTGGGCACGCGCTGCGTGTCGGTGCCGATCGAGTCGCGCTACCAGAGCGTGCATGGCGACGAGCAGTTCCGCGCCAGCCACTTCAAGCCGCTGCGCGACTTCAGCCGCATCACCTCGCACATCGTGGCCGGTGTGTTCCGTAGGGGCGGGATCCCGGCGATGTTCCGCAGCATCCGCGCCAATCCGGCGCTGGTGGACGACGACGCGCGTCCCGCCGTGATGGAGCCCGGGCGGGACGCGATCTCCGCGTTCGACGAAGCAGGCCGCTAGGCGTTACTTGCCCTTCGGCGGGGTGCCCTGCGGCGGTGTGGTCTGCGGCGGCGTCGACTGTGGCGGCATGCTCTGGGGCGGCATGCCCTGCGGCTGCGGCATCGCCGGCATCTGTTCCGGCGGCGGCGGGTTGGCGACGTAGATCGCCACGCCGTGCGCATACTTCTTGGTCGGCGAGATGCTCACGCCGATGCCGCCCGAGCTGAAGTTGCCGCCGTGGTAACCGCCGTAGCTGCCACCGCCGGCGCCGACACCAATACTGCTGCCGCCGTAGCTGTTCTCGCTGCCGACGAACAGCACGCCGTTGGCGCCGAGCTTGGCCGCTTCCGCGCGCAGGTTGTTCATGACGTCGTTCAACTTGTTCTGCTCTCCGTAGGTGAAACCGCCGCTGGCGGTCTCCAGGCGCGCGATCTCTTCATAGCCGCCCGGTGGCGGCGTGAAATAGACACGTACCTGCGCCGGATCGATCGGCGGACGCGGCGTGCCGGTGACCAGCTGCGACGTGGACGAGCAGCCGGCAAGCGCCAGCAGGAGCGGAACGAGAGTAAGGAGGACGCGACGCATGGCGATCTCCGGGCCTGTGATGATGGGCCGATCCTACGCCAGGCCGTGCGGGCCGGCCATTAGGCGATTCCTTACGTTCAGTCAGGTCATCCCACCGTCAATGCCGATCACCTGGCCATTGACGTATCCGGCCGCGTCCGAGCACAGGAAGCCCACCAGCGAGGCGACTTCGTCGGGCCGACCGGCGCGGGCCGCCGGCACCAGCTGCTTGACCGCCTCCGCCGGGAACGCCGCATCCGCCAGGCGCCCCTCGATCAGGCCCGGGGCGACGACATTGCAGGTGATGCCACGGCTGCCCATCTCGCGCGCCAGCGATTTGGTCGCGCCGTGCAGCGCCGCCTTGGCCGCGGCGTAGTTGGTCTGGCCGCGGTTGCCCAGTACCGCCGCCACGGACGACACGCTGACCACCCGCCCCCAGCGCGTGCGCGCCATCGGCAGCAGCAGCGGCTGGGTGACGTGGAAGAAGCCATGCAGCGAGACGTCGATGACCTGCTTCCACTGCCGCTCGCTCATGCCGGCCAGCGGTGCGTCGTCGTGGATGCCTGCGTTGTTGACGACGATCTGGATCGGGCCGTGTTCGAGCAGGCCTGCCATCGCCGCGCCGGTGGCCTCGCCGTCGGCGACATCGAACGACACCGCCACGGCACGACCGCCGGCGCCCTCGATCGCAGCGGCTATCTCCTGCGCGCGCTCGAGGTTGCGGTTGGCGTGGACGATCACCTCGCAGCCATCGGCGACCAGGCGCCGGCAGATCGCGCTGCCGATATCGCCGCTGCCCCCGGTGACGAGGGCGCGACGGGGATGTGAGCTGGACGGATTCATGGCGCAATTGTGCGCCGCGTAGCCCGGGTAAGCGAAGCGCACCCGGGTTCCCGTGCCGCCTGAACCCCGGGTGCGCTTCGCTTACCCGGGCTACCGGTAGAGGACGGCGGCGCGGCCGTGGGCGATTTCCACGCCGCCGTGCTGGATCGCGAACTGGTACTGGCTGCCGGCGGCGTCGGCGATCAGGCATCGCGCTTCGACCTCGAGCGCACCCGCCAATTGGTCGATGCGATCGACCATCAGTTCGACCCCGCGCAGGGACACCAGCATCCCAGGCCGCACCGGTTCGCCCGCCGCCTGCGCGAGCAGGCCGCCGTGCACGGCCATCGCCTGGGCGCCGTACTCGCACAGGTGCACGGCGTGAAGCCTTCCGCCGTGGCGCAGCGGATGCATCGGGTCGCGGTGGCCGTGCGAACGCAGGCGGACATGCTCGCCGTCCCATTCGATGACCTCTTCCCACAGGCACATCGCGCCCTGGTGGGGAATCAGCCGTGCGATGTCCTCACGCGACATCAGACGCTCCGCCCACCGGCGCGCGCACGATCAACAGCGCCAGCACGAAGTTGCAGACCACGCCGAGCGCGACCGTGGAGCCGATCGCACGCAGCACCGGGATGCTCGACGCCGCCAGCAGCGCAAACACCAGCAAGGTCGTCAGGCTGCAGACGATCACCGCGTGCAGGGTGCGCAACTGCTCGGCGCGGTCGTCGCCGGCGTGATCGAAGAACAGCGCGTAATCCAGGCCCAGGCCGGCGGCGAGGATCAACGACACCAGGTGGAACAGGTTCAGCTCGACGCCGACCGCGCGCAGCAGCGCCAGGATCAGCAGCGTGCTCAGCGCCATCGGCGCCAGCACGCGCAGCACGCGCCGCGGCGAGCGCAAGGCGAACCACACCGCCGCGGTCAGCAGCACCGACGCCAGCGCCAGCGCCCACAGCACGCGCTGGCGATACTGGGCGACCAGCGATTCCGATGCCTGCTTGAGGTCGAGCAGCTGCGCGCCGTGGCTGCTGGCCACCCGTGCGATCGCCGCCGGGTCCTTGAGTCCGCTCAGGGCCACCAGCGCGGTGACGTGGCCACCGCGTTGCAGCAGCATTCCGTCGACGCTGGCCGACAACGGGGTGCCGGCAAGGTCGCGGGGCAGCAATGCCGGTGCGTTCTTCGCGCGCTCGACATCGGCGACGAATTCGTCGAACGCATCCGACTGGAACGGGCCGTCGGCCATCGCCGTGTCGAGTGCCGCGCGCAAGGCCGGGCGATCGGGCAAGCGCGCCTGTCGCGCCTGCTGGGTCACTGCGCTGGGCAGGTAACGCGCGGCGAGGTCGTAGCCGCTGATGGCGCCGTCGGCTCGCAGTTGCTGCAACGACGGCAACAACCGTTCCGAGGCGCGCAACGCGGATTCGACATCCGGCTGCTGCACCACCAGCACGTAGCGCACATCCGGCGCACCCAGCTCGTTGCGCAACTGCGCGTCGCGCGCCAGTGCGGCCGGGGGCACCGGCGTCAGTCGACCGAGGTCGTTCTGCCAGAACGATCCGGGTGCGAGCGCGGCCACCGCCGCGGCCAGCAGCGCGATCGCCAGCACCGCGCCGCCGCGCAGGCGCGGCCAGCGCGCCAGGCGCTCCCAGCAGCGCCCCAGCCAGACCGAATCGGCGGCATCGCGCGGCGCCGGATCGATCAGCGCCGGCAGCAGGAACCGCGTCGCCAGTGCCGCCGTCGCCAGGCCGACGACGGTGAACACCGCCAGCTGCTGCAGGCCATCGACGCCGGACACGAGGAAGGTCAGGTAGGCGATGCAGGTCGATGCCACGCCCGTGGCCAGCGTCGGCCACAGCGCGCGCGCACTCGCCCATGGCGACACGCCGGCGCGCTGATGGCTGAAAAGGTGGATCGGATAGTCCTGGACCACGCCGATCAGCGTGAACCCGAATGCGACCGTGATGCCGTGCACGCCATCGAACGCCAGCGCCACTGCGCCAAGCCCCACCAGGCCGGCGCTTGCCAGCGGCAGGCCGCCCAGCAACGGCGCCTTCCAGCTGCGGTACGCGACCCACAGCAGCAGCACGAACACGAGGCTGTCGAGCGTGCCGATCATGCTGGCTTCGCGCGCGGTGCGGTTGCCGATCTCCACCGAGAACGCACCCGGGCCGGTCAGCGACATGCGCGTGGTCGTGCCACGACTGATGTCGGCGAACGCCGCGTTGATCGAATCGACAGCGGCCTGCTGGCCCTTGGGGTCGAAACCGGCGGCATGCGTCTCGATCGCGAGCAGCGCTTCACGACCGGCCTTGTCAAACCAGACGCCGTGCAGGCGCTGCGGTGCGTTCGCCGGCTGCCAGGCTTCGGCCAGCGCGAGGGTTTCCAGCGTCGGGTCGGCCGCCAGCAGCGGCTCGATCAGTGCCGCCGCCGGAGAACCGAGGTCCTGCACGCGCGCATCCAGTTCGGCGCGCAGGTAGTTCGCGTCCAGCGTCTGCGTGTCCAGTCGCGACGACAGCAGGTAGCGGTAAGGGCGAAGGTTCGGCGGGATCGCTTCCGGCCCCAGCGCCGCGCCATTGGCGACCAGCTTGAACGACGGCAGCGTCGACAGTCGTTCGCGCAAGGATTGCGACTGCGCGGCCAATGTTTCCGCATCGGACCCGGCCAGGCCGACCAGCAGCAGGCGCGAGCCCGGGCCCTCGCCGAGTTCGTCGATCAGCAGCTTCTGCGCCGCGGTCTGTGGCGCCGGCATGAACTTGCGCAGGTCGCCGCTGAGCTGCAGTCGCGGCGCGACCAGCGTCGCCAGGATCAGCAACGCGACCAGCCACAGCAGCGCGAGGGCGAGGCGCCTGGGCGCACTCATCGTGTTGCGTCGCCGTGGCACAGGGCTTCCAGCGCGGGCGCCGCCTCGACACCTGCAGCATCCGTCGCCGCGCCGGCCAGCAACGTGCGCTGCGGCGGTGCGTTACCAACAGTGCGCGTCTCGATGCAGCGCAGTTCGGAACCGCGCCCGTACAGCGCGATCGACTGCAATCGCGCCGCCTGCGCGGCATCCTTCGGCACCATCATCAGCGTCCAGCGCTGACGCGATCCCTGCGCGGACAGCGTGTAGTGGCGCTCCAGCCCCGCGCGATCGCCGTCCAGCAGCGAGGCAAAATTGCCCTGGAATCCGGCCAGCTCCGGCACGCGCGACAGGGCGAACTTGCGCGGCGCCTGTCCGGCGCGCGCGATGGTGGCTTCGCCTGCGCGCAACGTCGTGGTCTCGACATAGGGCGCGCGGACTTCACGCACCAGCGTGTCGGCGTCGGGCCGCACGTACTGGCCCGAGAGCCGCAACGGCGCCTTCAACAGTTTCGACGCGCGCACTTCCACGAACGGCGTGCTCGCCGGCACCGGCCGCGCGATGCCTTTCAGGATCCACGCCGCATCAACCGCATCGGCACCGTCAGCTGCGGCTGCGCATGGCGTCATGCTCGCCAGCATCAACACCGGTGCCAGTCGCCGCGCCCACGCGGCCAGGTCGTTCCTGCTTTTCGTCCGCCGCGTCATCGCCATCCCAGAAATCGTAGAAGTTGAACCAGTTGTAGGGAGCATCCAGCACCTGCGCCTGCAGCTGCGCCGCGTAACGCCGGACCACCGTCGTGACTGCGTCGCGCCGGTCACGGCGGGACACATGCTGGATCAGCGTATCCGGCCCGCCGCTGAATTCCTCGAAACGCAGGTCGTAGCGGTTGCTGCCCCGGTACAGGCCGAAGGCGAGCACGACCGGCACCCGCAGCGTCGCCGCGATCAGCCAGGGGGCGTTCGGGAAGGCGGCCTCGTCGCCGAGGAACGGCACGCGGGTCACGGCCTCGCCCGGTGCCGCGCGGTCGACCAGCAGCGCCACCAGCTCGCCGTCGGCCAGCGCCTGCTGGATCGCCAGCACGATGGCGACGCCGTCCTGCCCGGCATCGATGACATCCGCGGCCAGGCGCGGATTGAGCGCATCGAGCAGTTGCGTCAGCGCTGGGTTGTGCGAGATGTCGAGGACGATGCGCACGCGCAGCGAGGGTCGCGTCATGACCAGCACACGAAGCGCATCGAAGCTGCCCAGGTGCGAACCGAACACGAGCACGCCTTCGCCGCGATCGACGCGCCGCGCCAGCGCATCCAGGCCCTCGACACGGATATCGAACCGCGAGAGCTGGCCGCTGAGCAGGAACACGCGGTCGAGGATCGTGGCGGCAAACGTGTGGATGTGGCGCGCGACGTCCAGCCATCCAGGCGACCGTCCGAGCACGCGCGCCAGGTAGTCGCGCGAGGCGCGGCGTTCCGGCCCTCGCACCAGCAGGAAGTACGCAGTGATCGGATACAGGCAAAGGCGCGCGACTCCGCGGCCACCGTAGCGGGCAATGCTGCGGATCAACCAGATCGCGAAGCGACTACCGCCTTCGGGGCGCTGCTTCCAGTGCGCGTTCACGCCGACTCCGACTCCGCCGCGGCAACGACAGCATCGGCAGTGACGACATCGCCGCTGGCCAGCAGCGTGTCACCGCGCAGCACGCGGAAGCGCCAGCGCGGCGCGGCGCCCGTGATCTCGATGTGCGCTTCCTCGCCCGGCAACAACGGCTGCAGGAACTTCACCTGCGGCAAGCCCAGCGCCGGCAGCGGACCATGCCCGGCTTCGATCGCGGCGATGACGTGATCGAGCAATACCACGCCAGGTACCAGCGGCCGACCGGGGAAGTGCCCGGGCAGGCTGGGGTGGTCGGCGGGGATGGAGAAACGCATGGAGTGGCGGCGGCTACCTGTGCGAAGACGCACAGGATAAGGCTTCGCTCACGCGAACAGGTCGCGCCAGAACTTCGGCCCCAGCGCGGCCATCTGGCGCAGGAAGTCGAACAGGTTACGGTACGGCCGGTGCGGGAACAGACGCCGCCGCAGTGCGTACTCGCCGAGGAAGAAGCCGCCGACGATGCCGTAGTTGGCCAGGTTGGCGAACAGCGACCACTGCGATTGGGTGATCGACACCGCCGGGACATGGCCCAGCCGTGCCAGCACGCCACCCGGCACGGCGATGGTCGCCAGCACGCCGTTGGCCAGCGCGAGCGTCGCCAGCACGGCCGCCCAGGCGGCGGTGAGCCGGCGCGAGTAGCGATACAACTCCGGCGGGAGCGAGGCCGGCACGGTCCGTTCCATCGCTGCAACTATCTGCGTGATCAGCGCCTCGCGTGGCGCGATCAGGCTGCGACCGAACAGCCATGCGACCAGTCCGACAAACAGCATCGGTGGCGCCAGCAGCAGCAATTGCGCGAAGGGCGTGCCCGCCAGCCAGACCACGCCGGCGCCCAGCAGCAGCGCCAGCGCCCATGCCCAGCCGCGGCGCTCGAGCATGGGCACGGCCAGCACCAGCACCACCAGGTCGGCCAGTGCGATGGCCGCGGGGATGCCGCCGCCGTCCTCGCTGGCCCAGTGCGCGAGCAACGGATAGGCGACCGCGAGGATCAGCGGCAGCAGTGCGGCAGGGTTCACGGGAAGGCGCCTGGAGTGGCCGTGCTCAGGCGGTCTTGTGCTGCTCGATATGCGCGGCCAGCGCGCGCAGCGAAGCGAAGATGCGACGGTTCTCGTCGTTGTCCGAGCGCAGTTGGAAGCCGTAGCGCTTGGAGATCGCCAGCGCCAGTTCCAGTGCGTCGATCGAATCCAGGCCCAGGCCTTCGCCGAACAGGGCCGCTTCCGGCTCGATCTGCTCCGGCGCCACGTCCTCGAGGTTCAGGCTTTCGACCAGCAGCTGCGCCAGTTCGCGTTCGGCGGGGCTTTGTTCAGACATCGGGCGATCCACGGTTCCAAAGGGCGACAGTCCTGACAGGACGATCAAGGGGCGCAACGATCCGGCATCAGGGCGCTGTACGCAACCGTCACCGCTGCATGGCCGCCGGGCGGCCTTCCCGTATCATTCGCACATGACCGAAACCGCACCTGCCCCCGCACCGGCCGACGCCACCGCGGCCGCGGACCTGAATGCGCAGCGCCCCCATCCGGATCCGATCGACACCGACGTACTGGTGATCGGCGGCGGCCCGGCCGGCACCACCGTCGCCACCCTGCTGGCCCGTCGCGGCTGGCGCGTGCTGCTGCTGGAGAAGGACCGCCACCCGCGGTTCCACATCGGCGAGTCGCTGCTGCCGATGAACCTGCCGATCCTCGAGCGCCTGGGCGTGCTCGATCAGGTCAAGGCGATCGGCACCTTCAAGCCGGGCGCCGAGTTCCCGATCGACGCCGACAACTACAACACCTTCCGCTTCGAGCGCGCACTGAACCCGCAGTTCGGCTACGCCTACCAGGTCAAGCGCGAAGAGTTCGACGAGGTGCTGTTCCGCCACTCGCAGGCCAACGGCGTGGATGCGCGCGAGAACCATCGCGTCGAGCGCGTCGAGTTCGCCGCCGACGGCCGCCCGCAGCTCGTGCACGCGCGCGATGCCGATGGCAATGCATTCACCATCCGGCCGCGCTACATCGTCGACGGCAGTGGCCGCGATGCGTTCTTCGGCAGCCAGCTCAAGCTCAAGAAGAAGAACCCGCTGCACCAGTCGGCGGCGATCTTCAGCCATTTCAGCGACGTCGAGCGTCGCCCCGGCGACGATGCCGGCAACATCACCGTGCAGCGCTTCGCGCATGGCTGGATGTGGCTGATCCCGCTGCGCGACGGCGTGATGAGCGTCGGCGCGGTGTGCTTCCCTGAGTTCCTCAAGCAGCGCCGCGGCGAGACCGAGGCGTTCCTGATGAAGGCGCTGGAGTCCGAGCCGTCGGTGTGGAAGCGCATGCGCAATGCCAAGCGCATCGCCCCGGTGCACGTCACCGGCAACTACTCCTACACCTGCACGCAGATGCACGGCCCGGGCTGGGTGATGGTCGGCGATGCCTATGCCTTCGTCGATCCGGTGTTCTCCTCCGGTGTGTACCTGGGCATGAACAGTGCCGAGCAGGCCGCGCAGGTCGTCGATGGCGCGCTGCGCGAGCCGTCGAGCGAGGCGGCGCTGCAGCGCGCGATGAGCAAACGCCTCAAGCGCGGCCTCAAGCATTTCCAGTGGTTCATCTACCGCTTCACCACGCCGGTGATGCGCCACCTGTTCAACCATCCGCGCAACTACTGGCAGGTCGAGCAGGCGGTGATCTCGATGCTGGCCGGCGATGTGTTCGACAATCCGGAGGTGCTGCGCAGGTTGCGCCTGTTCCGCTTCATCTATGCGATGACGGCGCTGAGCATGGCGCCCGAGGCGCTGCGCGGCTGGCTGCGGCGGCGCCGCCAGGTCGGCGTCGATGTCGGCCTCGGTGGTGGGCGCGACACCCTGCAGCCCGGCAACGGGGAAGCACGGTCGTGAGCGCGGTACGCCCCATGCTGCAACCGCCGCACCTGTCGGTGGACTACGTCGATGGCGCCGATCCGCAACCATTGCTGGACGGCAACGACACGCTGGCGGTGATCGGCTTCGGCAGCGCTGCCCCGCACCACGATGACCCGCGCTACCTGCGCGTGGCGCTGCAGCCGCACGGTGCCGCGCCGTTCGAAGTCTGGCGCGGCAGCGGCCCGGTCCTGCGCGGCCGCGACGGCGACGTCGCCTGGGCCGAGGACGGCACGCTGCAGTTCGGCGTGATCGAACTCGACGAAGCGCCCGGTCCCGATGGCATGAGCGACATCGAGGCCACGTCCGAGCGCCTGTACGCACGGCTGTCGGCATTCCTGCAGGAGCGCGGTTACCCCAACCTGCTGCGCGTGTGGAACTACCTCGACGGCATCACCAGCGGCGAAGGCGACGAAGAGCGCTACCGGCAGTTCTGCGTCGGCCGTGCGCGTGGCCTGGGCACGGTGGACCCGGCCACGCTGCCGGCGGCGACGGCCATCGGCCGTGTCGACAGCGAGCGCCGCCTGCAGGTGTACTGGCTGGCCGCGCGCATGCCGGGCACGCCGCTGGAGAATCCGCGCCAGATCAGCGCGTACCGCTACCCGCGCCAGTACGGCCCGCAACCGCCGAGCTTCGCCCGCGCGATGCTGCCGCCGGCCGACGGCGCGATGCCGCTGCTGCTGTCGGGCACCGCCGCCATCGTCGGCCACGAGTCGCGCCACATCGATTCGGTTGTCACCCAGCTCGACGAAACCCTGGCCAACTTCGACAGCCTGCTCACCGCCGCCCGCGCGCAGCGGCCGGCACTGCCGGCGCAGTTCGGCGCGCACTCGCGCCTGAAGGTCTACGTGCGCCAGCTCGACGAAATGGACGCGGTGGCGGCCGAGCTCGACGCGCGGCTGGGCCCGGACGTGCCGCGGATCCTGCTGCATGCCGCCGTGTGCCGCCGCGAGTTGCGGGTGGAGATCGACGGGGTGCACGCCTGAGGCCGTCCATCACTTGCGCTGCGCCCCGGCACCGCTATGGTGCGAGCGAAACAGTCACTACCTGACTGGGGAGACACCGCAATGGGTTTGATCAGCGTGATCTGGGGCATCGTCGCCATGATCTGGATGGTGATCGCGCTCATCCCGCTTCTGGGTTGGGGCAACTGGTTCTCGATTCCCTTCGCCGCGGTCGGCGCGATCATTGCCGCGATCGGCATCCTGTTCACCAGCCCGGGCAACCGCGGCCGTGCCAAGACCGGCCTGGTCCTCAACGGCATCGTGATCATTGTCGGCATCGTCCGCCTGGGCATGGGCGGCGGGATCATCTGATCCGCTGGCGCACGGGGCCAATCTGAAGACCGGCCCGCACCTGCGCCGGTCTGCTTTTGCCACAGGCGCCCCCACCTTCCGACCGGACATCCGCCCATATGCCACTTCGGCATGAGCAGGTGACGCAAAACCTTTTCCCCCGCGGCGGCGGCACGGCCAGAGTCGCGCCATGGATGCCGACTGGACGCGGCCTCCTGCTGCCCCTTCCCCATTCCTGAACAGGAGCCGGCAATGCCGACCCCGTACCGAACGTCGTCCCCCGTGGCCTGGCTGAGCGGCGCGCTGGCCTGCGCGCTGGTCGCGCCTGGCGCCCAGGCGCAGACCGCACCGCCGACCGTCGAAGAACTCGCCCGTCGCCTGCAGGCCATCGAGCAGCGCCTGGGCACCGCCCCGGCTGCCACGGCCACCGCAGCCAACGAGGCCGGGCTCAGCGACCTCGACCAGCGCCTGCGCGTGATCGAACGCAAGCTTGAGCTGCAGTCGGAAGAAGCCGCCACCCGCGCCGCCAGCACCCCGACTGTCAGCCTCAGCGCCAGCAAGGGCCTGTCGGTGAAGTCGCCGCCGCCGGGCGACATCGAGGTGAAGTTCAAGGCCCTGGTGCAGGGCGACGGCCGCTTCTACATCGACGACGACCAGTACCCGCAGAACGACACCTTCCTGATGCGCCGGATCGAACCGACCATCGAAGGCACGTGGGGCTCGCTGATCGGCTACCGCGTCACCGCCCAGCTGGCCGGCGACAGCGCGACCACCAGCGATGTCTACCTCGACCTCAAGTTCGATCCGCGCGCGACGGTGCGCATCGGCAAGACCAAGGTGCCGGTCGGGCTGGAGCGCTTGCAGTCGAGTGGTTCCACCGCGCAGGTCGAGCTTGGCCTGCCCGGCGAGCTGGCGCCCGGCCGCGATATCGGCGTGCAACTGCAGGGCGAGTTCGCCCGCTCCACGGTCAGCTACGCGCTGGGCGTCTACAACGGCGCGGTCGACGGCCGCGACGGTTCCACCACCAACCCGGACAACGACTTCGAAGTTGCCGCGCGCGTGTTCGTCGAACCGTGGAAGAACGATGGCAATGCGCTGTCGGGCCTGGGCTTCGGCATCGCCGGCAGCAGCGGCGACAAGGAAGGCGTCGGCAACAACTTCCTGCCGCGTTACCGCTCTTCCGGACAGGTGCAGTTCTTCAACTACCGCAGCGCGGTTGCCGCCGATGGCGGAAACACCCGCTGGTCGCCGCAGGCCTATTACTACCGCAACGCGTTCGGCCTGCTCGGCGAGTACATCAACTCCAGCCAGGACGTGCGACTGCCGGCCACCGGCGCGCGCGAATCCATCGAGAACACCGCCTGGCAACTCAGCGCCGGCTATGTCCTCACCGGTGAAGACGCCGGCTACAAGGGCGTAACACGGCCTAACCATCCTTTTACGGTCGGCAGTGCAGGCTGGGGTGCGTGGGAGCTGGTGGCGCGTTACGGCGAACTGGACATCGATGACGATGCGTTCCCGCTGTTCGCCGATCCCGCCGTGTCCGCACGCAACGCCAAGGCGTGGGGCGTGGGCGTCAACTGGTATCTGAACAACAACTTCAAGCTGGTAGCCAACTACACGCAGACCGACTTCGACGGTGGTGCGCCTGCCGGTGCCGACCGCGAAGACGAAAAAGCCTTCTTCACCCGCGCGCAGTTCTCGTTCTGACCCTCCCCCAGGAACGTGCCATGACCCGTACTTCACGCACCTCACACCTCCGCTCCATCGCCCTCGGTTTCGCTCTCGCACTGGCATGCGGAACCGCCGCGGCGAAGGACGTGGAACTGCTCAACGTCTCCTACGATCCCACCCGCGAGTTCTACGCCGACGTCAACCAGAACTTCGCCGCGCAATGGAAGCAGCAGACCGGCGAGACGCTGAAGATCCGCGCCTCGCATGGCGGCTCCGGCAAGCAGGCGCGCTCGGTGATCGACGGTCTGGAAGCGGACGTCGTGACGCTGGCGCTGGCCGCCGACATCGACGCCATCGCCAGCAACGGCAAGCTGCTGCCGGCCAACTGGCAGACGCGCCTGCCGCACAACAGCGCGCCGTACACCTCGACCATCGTGTTCCTGGTGCGCAAGGGCAATCCCAAGCAGATCCGCGACTGGGCCGACCTGGTCAAGCCGGGCGTCGGCGTGATCACGCCCAACCCGAAGACCTCCGGCGGTGCGCGCTGGAATTACCTGGCGGCGTGGGCGTGGGCTTCGCAGGAGTATCGCGACGGCGGCAAGGTCGTCGATTTCCTCACGCGTTTGTTCAAGAACGTGCCGGTGCTTGATACCGGTGCGCGTGGCGCGACCACCACCTTCGTCGAGCGCGGCATCGGCGACGTGCTGCTGGCGTGGGAGAACGAGGCGCTGCTGACGCTGTCGGACGCCGACACGCGCGACAAGTTCGAAGTCGTCATCCCGAGCCTGAGCATCAAGGCGGAACCGCCGGTGGCATGGGTTGACAAGAACATCGACCGCCATGGCACGCGCAAGCAGGCCGAAGCGTACCTGCGCTATCTGTACACGCCGGAAGGCCAGCGCCTGGCGGCCAAGCACGGCTACCGTCCTGCCGAACCGGACAAGGTGCCGGCAGCGGAGCTGGCGCGGTTCCCGCAGGTGAAGCAGGTGACCATCGACGGCGCGTTCGGCGGCTGGAAGAAGGCGCAGGCGGAGCATTTCGCCGACGGCGGCTTCTTCGACAAGATCTACCAGCCGAAGTGATGCGACGTGGCACAGCATTACAGCCTTGACGCCACTCTCCCCGTCGTCCCGGCGAAAGCCGGGACCCAGTTTGACGTTGACGTTGCTCTTGTCGGCAAGTGCAGGAGCAACATGGATCCCGGCTTTCGCCGGGATGACGGGTTGATGCGGATGGGTGAAGGACCGGGGCGCTGGAATGTCTAGCCACGCGCTCTCCCTGCCACGCCTGAAGATCCCGAGCTTTCGCCAGCCGCTGCCCGGCTTCGGCCTGAGCCTGGGCCTCGGGCTGGCGTGGTTGAGCGTGGTGGTGCTGCTGCCGCTGGCGGCGCTGGCGATTCGCGCCGCCGGCCTGGGCGTGGACGGTTGGCTGCGCGCCATCCACGACCCGCGCGTGCAGGCGTCGCTGAAGCTGAGCTTCGGCGCGTCGCTGGTCGCCGCGGTCGCGGCCTCGTTGGCAGGCGCGCTGGTGGCGTGGGTGATCGTGCGCTACCGCTTCCCGGGCCGGCGCCTGCTCGATGCGCTGGTCGACCTGCCGTTTGCGTTGCCGACCGCCGTTGCCGGCATCGCGCTGACGGCGATCTATTCGGCCAACGGCTGGGTCGGTCGCTGGCTTGAACCGCTCGGCGTGAAGATCGCCTATACCCCGATCGGCATCGTGATCGCGCTGGTGTTCATCGGCCTGCCGTTTGCGGTGCGCACGGTGCAGCCGGTGCTGGAAGCACTCGGGCACGAGCAGGAAGAAGCGGCCGCGTCGCTGGGCGCCTCGCGTGCGACCACGTTGCGCCGCGTGGTGCTTCCGGAATTGCTGCCGGCACTGCTGACCGGCTTCTCGCTGGCATTCGCGCGCGCACTGGGCGAGTACGGCTCGGTGATCTTCATCGCCGGCAACCTGCCCTACAAGACCGAGATCGCGCCGCTGCTGATCACCATCCGCCT
>Ga0102589_1003542_pt1 | contig 16090 bp, 6 predicted proteins | sample AraplaMF_Col_mLB_FD_76858 | JGI IMG/M metagenome (GOLD analysis project Ga0102589, IMG submission 76858) | Arabidopsis root microbial communities from the University of North Carolina, USA - plate scrape MF_Col_mLB | ecosystem: Host-associated > Plants > Roots > Endosphere | place: USA... | reverse complement strand
GATTTTTGTTTGCTTCAGCCCATTTGAATTTTTGTTCATTGATTTTTTGATTGTACTCCCACGCTAATGAGTCAACAGGAATATGTCCACTTGGATCCATAAACTTCAACGGATTATTCTGTACATACGTATACAAATTCAAACTCAGCGGATTCTTGATTTCCCCTTCATACGTATCCTCATTAATAAACCGTCCTACACTTGGATCATACCATCTTGCGCGCAAATATTGCAGATTCGTTGCTGCATCCCAGTATTCGCCCGAGTAGCGGAAAATGTTCGGAACTTGTTCCTCTTGAACCAAGGGATTGCCCCAGATATCGTACGTATAGCGGTTCAGTACATTTCCTTGCGCATCCCGGATTTCGGTAATGTCGCCGTGTCCGTTGGATATATAGTACTGCATACCTTGTCCTGGAACCTGACGGGCCAGCAGCTTGCCATTCGAATCATGGATATAGGATGCTGTAATCGTGACGCTGCCGTTCGCTTCTACCTTGCCTTCCGCTACAATCTTCGCTCTATCATCATAGTAGTAACGGGTCGTTACGCCACCTTCGGTGCGTTCTACCATCAGGCTGTCCCCATTATAGCGGTAGCTGACAGCCTTACCGTCTTCTGTTGTTACTTTGACTAAGCGATTGCGGCTATCGTAGGTGTAGTTAGCCCCCTTGATATCCGGTACCTGATCGCTTTGCAGCGTGCTGCGGTTATCCCGTTGATCGTACGTATATGCCTCATTGAATTGGCTTGATGTCTTGATTCGATTCAGCTTATCGTAGCTAAATTGATATCCTGCTCCATTATCGTTTTTAGCGGTGATATTTCGGTTGTTATCATAGGTATAGCTGTAGTTTCCAAACAGCGCTTCTCCTTGCTTCTGTTGGATGCCAGCTAGATTGTACCCATCATAATTGTATACTTCACTGAGTCCATTCGATGCACTTAGTTTAGCAAGTTTCTTCGATTTCTGATTATAATCATACGTAAATTCGGATAACGTCGCGCCATTGCCAAGCGCCCCCAGCTTCGTCGGAACACCAGCCTCATAGAGATAATCGATAGTAGAGGTCATAGCAAGGTTCGATGCTTTAATGGTTTGCTCCGTTCTTAATTGACGAGTTTCGTAATCAAAACTCAGCTCAGTTTGATCTGGATATTGAATCGATTTCAGTTCACCTGTTGGAAAATATCCATACGTTGTCGTCCCTGTTCCATCGGTCATCGACAATCGTTTGCCTGAGGCATCGTAGCTGTACGATATTGTTTCGTCAGCAGCTTTGGCTTCTGTCAGCAAATCAAGATGATTATATACAAAGGTTTGAGACTGCCCGTTCTTATCAATCGTTCGGGAGACGTTACTATTTGCATCATAGTACACTTTCTTGCTTTGCTTGTTCGGATCGGTCTGCTGGATCAATCGTCCTATCTCGTCATATCGTTTCTGAACCGTGTTGCCGTCTGGATATTTGACTTCGACCATATTTCCGGACAGATCATATTGATAACGGGTTGTCTTTCCCTCGCTATCCGTTACAGCTAGCAATCTCCCCAAGACATCGTACTCATACTTGGTCACATTCTGATTCGCGTCTGTGGAACTCGTGACATTCCCTGCATAATCATACTCGTAACGCGCCAACACCACATTTCCAGATGGCTTTAGCTCTTCCTTCAATGTCACTCTGCCTAGAATATCGTACGATTCTTTAATCGGATTGTTTGTTCCGTCTATCACGGTTTTGGTATTTGCGCCGTCATCATACTGATAACGCGTAGCAGCAAAATACCCCGGTTGTTCAACTATGACACGTCCCCAGGCATCATATTCATATTGGGTGGCCGAACCGTTGAAGTCTCCCTTAGAAATCAAATCGCCATATTCGTTGTAACGATGCTCTGCCGTCCCTCGCCCATTCGTTTCCTTGATCAATCGTCCGAAAGGATCAAAGAATCGCTCCGTTTGTTGTCCGGCCGCATCCGTGACTACAATACGGTTGTTCTCGTCGTCATATTCAATCTTGGTTTGCGACCCGTCAGCATTAGTTACCGCAGTTACACGATTCAAATCATCATACGTATAGGTGATGGCCTGTCCTTTTCCATCCACATATTGATACAGCATACCAGTCTCGGGAATATATCTGGCATCTCTCGTCAACTCTCCGGACGCGCCATCCGCATCCGTCACCGTTACCGATTGCTTATTCGGGAACATATAGTTATGGATTTCATTGAATTCCTGCCGAATGACGGTATCCTTCGCGTTATCGCCTTTGATTTGAATTGTCGTCGGATTGCCATGCACGTCGCGCTCATAGCGAACTTGATTCAATAACCGTCCCTGACCGTCTTGCAGCGTAGCCTGCTGAAGACCACCATGCTCGGTTTCATATTCATACTTAGCGATCAGGTTGGACTGAGGCCCAACAGGCGTAGTCATTTTCGTTAATTTTCGAGCCTGGGCTTGAGGGATATACTCATATTCATAATAACTGGTTCCTTGAAGCGGTTTAGTCTCCTCAATGATATTTCCGTATTCATCATATTTATAACTTGTCGTTCTCGTAGAAGATCCCGAAGCTCCGTAATTGGTTTCCGAAATGCTAAGGGGCTTGGAATGCATCAATTCCCTTTTCGAATTTTTATTATATTCGTAGGTAACAGTCTTGCGTTCGTTGCTTCCTTTTGCTGTCGTTTCGCTTCTATTATGATAAAGAATCGGCGGATCTAGCGGAAACGTATAGTAGCTCCCTTCATTTAGGTCTTCATATCTTTCTCTATAACTAACATTATAGTTATGATTAGTGATGGTACGGCCATCATCCACGCTAACATCATAGGTAACATTTCCGAATATCTTTCCAAAATCTTTTGGAAAAGTAACGGTTTGCCGATCAGAGACGACGGTAGCGCCTGTATTCGTGCTATACAGTAGTTTGCGTTCATTATATATGACCTGGTATTCTATCGCGTAAAAACCTAGTTTACGGAGTACGGTTGAACTAGTGAACTTAGACTGTGCTTTGGTCGGATGTTCAATCATCCCCAGCGTTACCCAATCGGTTTTTCCCCAATAGAACATTTGTTCGTTGAAATTTTCCTCTTTGTTAAACACACTGTATGTCGGAACAATGTTGGATGGCATATATCGACGAATATCGTAATAATAAGTTGTTTCTCGGTCAACCGGATCGATAACCTTTTTTAATACATATTCATCATTAAAATTAAAAGATATCTTTTCTTTGATATATTTAACAACTTGATCCTTTGTTTGATTCGTCGCAGGATCTGTATAATATACCCTTGCTTCTACATCATTACCGTTGTCTCGAATGGAGAGAACATTGTATTTTGTACTTTTCTTCCCCTCTTTGGTAGAAGCAACAACCATAATTAGTTTCATGCCTCTATGGTAAAAGTCGAGAATGTTATCATATTCGTCTTTTATCTGCAGAAGCAGGCCGCCTTCGTCAAAATAGTAATCCAATCCCTGCTTGTAATCGGTAAGAACATATCTAGCATCTTTCGGCTCGTCAGACCCTTTCGATTCGCCGTAATGCGGGCCAAAACTCAAATCTCTAAAGGGATACCCCACCAGATCATATCCGTCTATCGCAAATGTTCCACGCTGGGGCAGATAAAGGAATTTTTGATCCTCAGCTACTTTAAGATAAGGAATATCCCACATCCACCCTTTCCCCAGCGAAGAACGATAATCTTCTTCCGACTTGCGGGGCAACTGTTTATGACTTTCCTCATTGTAATAAATATCATCTTTACCGCGCGAACTATCGTACACACGACGCAATTCGAAGTTCAAACCATTCGGTCCTGGAAGAATAAGATCAGTTTGCTCTACATGCAGAGAACCGTCGACTGTCGAAATGTTCTCGCCAACGCTCCCGACTGAATACGGTGCGTGATCGAACTTCAGCTCTTTTTGCTTCAATGCAAAGCTATCATAGTTCGAAGAAGAAGACAGGGATCGCTTGGAGCGACGAAATTTAGGAATCTCATACACAGAGTCTGTAACGCTTGGTTTGTTAACATTCCCGTCACTCTCCACTTTCGACAAATGATTATACACGCTTGTCGTTACCGTAGCCGTATTATACACGCTTGTCGTTACTGCAATCTGTTGCGCAACACCAGGATACAAGCGGTTCATATACTGCTCGTACGATCCTCCGCGCTGCTTCTCCAGCAGCCCCTCATAGATATGGTGCAGCAGGTATCCTTTGGATATTTCACCATAAACCCAGTCACCATCAACTTGAAATTTCTCAGCTACTGAGGAAATTGTAATAATATCTTGCGGATCTAGATCCTTAGGCTGTTGGCTGTACACTGCATCCGTAACTGAAAGATTAGACAGCTCAGCATCGGATGACATCACTTCTTGTGCAGAAGTAAGTGGTATGCTCGTAAACGCTAAAATAAATGTTAAAATTAGTGATATGTACTTTTTCACGCTTTTTCTCCTGTTCAATTAAGTATTTTGCTTATATGTATCAAAAAACACCTCAATTAGATGAATAGAGATTACATCAGTCATTTTCTCTTTTCACGTCTAATTAAGTTGCCATTTGCATCATAGTAATGATAAATGATTCTACCGTCTGGATATGTTATCGTTTCCATCTTGTTGCCGGCATCGTATGAATATATCGTCGCACGTGCTTCAGAATCATAATGGATGGATATTGTTATATTCCAACTTCGCCTGCCAAACGGGAGTTATATTGTTTGGAATCATATATTCATAGATTCATATAATAGCATTATTTTTCCTACTGCACATTTATTATTTATTAGAATTAATTTGTAAAAAATGGAGGTTTGACGACTCTTTTATCTCTTTATATCATCAACTCACGTTATGTTTTAGCAGTATATAGGTAACTATTCTTTCACTATCTTTCTCTGTACTTGATTGCCATTAGCATCATACTCTATTTCAACTATCTTTCCATTTGGATAGATGATTCGTTTTACTTCATTACTTTGATTATATTCATAATGAACAAGATTAAGATTTCCTTGAGTGTTAAGTAGTCGTAGCTTTACCTGATCTATGTCCAAATAAGCCCCAACTTCTCCACCCACCGCAAACCGGATACGAATGGATGCAGCATTCGGCTGAACAACAAACCGAGTATAATGTGCTTTCCAATTCCAAGCTCCATTTCCATATACGTTATGAATTTCCCCTACGTTATTCCCTTGTTCGTCTGCTTGGATAATACTTACTGAAGCTTGTCCTTCAGGCAAATAATATCTTAAGTAGGAACTAAATTCATAAGCTGATCCTCCAAGAACAGGAATAGGATCCGATAAAGCATACATAAAAGATTCCTTGTCGTCTAATCCATTGAATAATCGATAATGATATTTCCCATCTACAGGTTCATATGGGGCTATTGTAGCAAATGGATTCGTGCTGGTACCGTTCCTCCATACTGTCTCCCAAAAATCAGGTAAATTGTTAGAATTCTCGTCTTTCTCAAATCCCTCGTTAATATCAAGCTGAGTTAACTCGACCTTATCAACATCCAAATAAGCACCGACTTCGCCACCAACTCCAAAACGGATGCGGATAGACTTGGTGTCTGGATTTAGAATAAAGCTAGTGTTCTTTTCATTCCATTTCCATCCGCCGTTATTGTAGGTGTAATGAATTTCCCCATTGTTATTCCCTTGTGCGTCTGCTTGGATAATACTCATCTCAGCTCGTCCCACAGGCAAATAATATCTTAGAAATGCTTTAATTGTATAAGCTGATCCACCCGTAACAGGAATCTGATCAGATAGCACATACTGATAAGATTGTGCATCGTCGTCCCCATTGTATAATCGATAATGAAGTTTACCCTGTACTGGTTCGTATGGAGCTAATACTGCGTAAGAATTCGAACTTTCCCCGTTTCGCCAAACAAATTCCCAAAAATCAGGCAACTGATTATGGTTGGAATCCCTCTCGAAATCACCATTTATGTCAACCATATTGGAATATGAGCTACCGTTTACCTGATTAGCAACAGTCCCCAAAGCCATTGCAACTTTTGTACTTTCATACGTACCTCGTTCAAAGTTTTCTTGAGTTACAAGCACTTTCTCTGTGTGACTAGCATTAGCGGTGCTTGAAATCAGAAAGAAACTTAACGTTATCGTCACTATGCCCATTAAATAACTTTTTTTAAAAGCTAATTTCACAACATTTCCCCCTTCTCTTTCCGAAGTATTTAGTATATAGTCTATAAGGCCTATTTAACAGTTATTATTTCCCACAATAGAAAAAGAAAATGGAACGCATTCGACTCGACTCTTTCCAATAGTCATATTAAAATTTACAATGAATTTACTTACTAACTATATAGGGGGTTCTAATGTTCTGATGATTAAAGTGTCTAAAATGGCTATCGCTTTTCTCTTATTATTTGCTTGTCTTATTCCAAATGCGATGGCGGACAATGGACAGAGGCGTTTGTTGAGTAATACGTTCGAGAGTCACGATAATGATAGCCTTGGAATGGTAACAGCATATAGTGCCAATGTCGGAGGTTATTATTCAACAATTCCTCCTGAGGCCTCTACTGTGAATGGCGAACTGGGGATCCAGCCTCATAGTGGAGTTGGATATTACCGCGTCGCTGGTCAAGACAAGAGCAATTCGGAGAACAGCTTCATTTACTTCAAGCTATATACGAATTTGAACTTAAGTATCCACGAAGGAATGAAATTATCCTATTGGGTCTATCACTACCAGTATACACAAAGTAAAAGAATGGCGATTGATCTCGTGTTCGAGGATGGTTCTACTTTGCGAGATAGCGGCATTACAGATACAAGAGGGCAGCGAATGCACCCTGCATATCGGAATGATCCATTAAATCAGTGGGTTCAAGTCGAGGTCGATTTATCTCCACACACAGGGAAAACAATTAAGGAAGTACTTGTCGCCTATGACGACCACGAGGCTTCGGAGACCGGGTATTTCAGAAGCTACTTTGACGATCTCAGCATTGCACCTGCTCAAGAATTAAGCGCCAAGATTGTCTCGAATACCATTCCAGATACAATGATCCCAGGCTCTTCGCAAGAGGTTTCTGTTAAGGTCAAGAACACAGGCAAGAAGGAATGGTCGGAAGCAGCGTCCGTTCGCCTCGGGGCGGTTGGCGATAGTGATCCATTTGCCATTGGCAGACACGTCATTCCTAACGGTGGCACTGTAAAATACGGCGATACCGTGACATTTACTTTCAACATGGTTGCTCCCGCCCATGAAGGAGTAATGGTTACCGACTGGCGAATGGTTCAGGATGGTGTTGCATGGTTTGGCGATATGATTAAAAAGGAAGTCAAAGTAGCTCATATCCCTAAGCCCTCTATTGCAAATCATTATTATACATATAACTCGGCAAATCAGCTGCTAGATGCACTGCATACAGATTACCGAATCGAATATGTCTATGACATCAATGGGAACATGCTTAAAAAAATGAAAACAAATAACCTGCTTCCGAACGCAAGCTTCGAGAAGGGGACTTATTTCTGGAATTTTAGCCCGACTATGGTCGTTTCATCTCATGTGTCGCATGAAGGGTCACACAGCATTCGCTTTTATTCGGATACGCCCATACGCGGTACGTCCAGCGACAGCTACTTCATTCCGGTTAAACCAGATACGGAGTACGAGCTCCGAGCTAACATTTACAACAACTTAAAGCAAGGAAGCTTCTATGTGGACACCTATGAATTCGACAATCAAAACATCGGTGTATATGATGGGGATGCAGTATTGGTTCCTCAGCAAGGACAATGGGGACAAGCTTCTGTTAAGATTCACACGAAGCCGAATACGACGAAAATAATTGTACGAGTTGTTGCCGATTCGGGTGCCGTCGGAGAGGCTTTTACCGATTCGATTTCACTTGTTAAGAAGTAATCTTGAATAACAGTATTGTCACAAAAACATGAAGAAGGATGGTACACGACCATCCTTCTTTTTCTTGATTTTATTGCAATGCTTATCTTCCATATATCTCTTGTTTTTACTTTATGCGTTGAAAAATGACGGAGTCTACAGTTACTGTCCCGGAGGCTTTGTCTTCTGATGCTAAGAGATTAAAATGGACTCTAGCCCGCACCGTATTAGCTGGTGGCTTTACTTGTACCTGAACACTCTTCCAGCTCGTATTGTCACTGTACTCGAATGGCGTTTCATTTCCTATAAAATTATTATTAACGTCAAAATAGTGCATGATGACCTGAAACTTAGCCTTACTTAGATTTGTAATTGCAATTTGACTGCCTAATGTATAAGGCTGACCACCTGTTACGGCTACGTCTTGGAAAAACGTATGCATTCCATCTTTAGGTATATTAGAGATGCTCATTTGCTGTGCATGCTTACCACTGGACACAGGCGAAGTTACTACCCGATAGTTTGCCTTTACACCTGTTGATTCCCAATTCCCCCAGCCGTCTGCGACTCCACTCGTTCTTGTATTCGTCTCAAATCCGGGGTTGATTAGTAAATTGCTCCGCTCCCCTTTTTGGAATGTCACGGAGTCCACCTTGACGATTCCTGATGCATTGTTGTCAACCGCTAGAACATTAAAATGAAGTCTGGCTCGCACTGTCTTAGCCACGGGGCGAACTTGTTCATTAATGCTTAACCAGCCCGTGTTCCCACTATATTCAAATGGCGTTTCATTCCCAATAAAATTATTGTTGACGTCAAAATAGTGCATAAAGATCTGAACTTTGGCTTTGCTTAGATTTGCAATCGCAATTTGACTGCTTAGGCTATAGGGTTGTCCACCCGTTACTGCTACGTCTTGGAAGAACGTATGCATACCGTCTTTAGGTATGTTGGAGATTACCATTTGCTGCGCTTGCTTCCCACTAGACACTTGTGAATTGACTACTCGGTAATTGGCTTTTACCCCTGCTGATTCCCAATTCCCCCAGCCGTCTGCGACCCCACTCGTTCTTGTATTCATCTCAAATCCGGAGTTGATTAGTAAATTGCTCTGTTCTCCTTTTTGGAATGTTACAGAGTCCACCGTTACGGTTCCGGAAGCATTGTTGTCAATCGCTACAATATTGAAATGGACTCTAGCTCGTACTGTCTTGGCTACGGGGCGCACTTGTTCATTAATGCTTAACCAGTCGGTGTTCCCACTATATTCAAATGGTATTTCATTCCCTATAAAATTATTGTTGACATCAAAATAGTGCATAAAGATCTGAACTTTGGCTTTGCTTAGATTTGCAATCGCAATTTGACTGCTTAGTGTATAGGGTTGTCCACCCGTTACTGCTACGTCTTGGAAGAACGTATGCATACCGTCTTTAGGTATGTTGGAGATTATCATTTGCTGTGCATGCTTACCACTAGATACGGGTGAAGTTACTACCCGATAGTTTGCCTTTACCCCTGCTGATTCCCAATTCCCCCAGCCATCTGCTACTCCACTCGTTCTTGTATTTGTCTCAAATCCTGGATTGATCAGTAGATTTGTCAGCTCTCCTTTTTGGAACATGACCGAATCCACCGTTACTGTTCCTGATGCATTGTCTTCTACGGCTAAAATGTTAAAATGTAATCTGGCTCGCACAGCATTGGTGACCGACTTTACTTGTTCATTTATGCTTAGCCAATTTGTGTTCCCACTATATTCGAATGGAGTCTCTTCCCCTATTAAGTTGTTATTCTTGTCAAAATATTGCACGCTCACTATAACTTTTGCTTTAGTTAGTTTGGTTATTTCCATCTGACTGCTTATTGTGTAGAGCTTGCCCCCTGTTACTGTTACGTCTTGAAAAAAATTACTTACTCCGCTTTTAGGCATATTTAAAGTTATCATTTGCTGCGCATGCTTACCACTGGACACGGGTGAAGTTACTACATGATAGTTTGCTTTTACCCCCGCAGATTCCCAGTTTCCCCAGCTATCTGCGACTCCATTCTTTCCCGTATAGATTTCGAATCCAGAGTTCATTAACATATTGAAGTTTTTCTGAAGTAGATTCCCATTTACGTCATATTGATATTCTACAACGGTCCCATCCGCTAACTTCGTATTCACTAACCGCCCTGAATTATCATAAACATTCACCGCTGTTTTCTCTGCAGCGTATCCGTTAGTAGGATTGTCAGCAAATAATGTAATACTTATTAGAACTAATGCGAGCATGAATTTCAATGTTCTAAAACTAATCATATTCTAAAATTCTCCTTTTCCCTATTGCATTATTCCATATCAATAACACTTAACATATTCCCATTTTTATCATAACGATAGTACTTGTGCCTGCCACTTGCCCCGAACCACTGCATCAAGCGACCATTTTTATCATACACGTATTCATCCAAAACCCTTGTTTGGTTTACGTTGATGCTTTTCAATTCAACAGCATGTTTTCCATACCAGTAAACTCTGAATTCCAGTGCATGCCCCGGATGTTCATTTCGAAATTGAATATTCAAATCTTGGAAATGATTGAGAATAAACTGCTCTTGATATACATCCTTTTGCTGAATAATCTCTCCTGTATCAGCATCGCATATGTCAAGCCTTACGACAGGATCCTTGCTCTCATTGTTATTCTTTAATTTCATCGACCAAGTGGATACCCATGTCCCAGTTTCCATACCCTTTTCATATGGCCCGAAACTCATATATCCTGATTGATCCTGTTGAGGCTCCACAACCCATGCATTTTCAATAAGATTTCCTATTCTATGCCCCATTGCTGGATCAGACATATTCCACACTTTCCCGAATGAGCTTGGATAAACGCCCTTCATTTGAAGGTTCTTCATTTTGATAAATGCATTGCCATACCAATAGGTGCGGAACTCCAATCGGTGACTTGGGTTTACATGGACAAATCTTAAATTAAAACTTTTGTATTCAAACGGGCGCTCAAATTCTTGCCGTCCGATCTCACGGAAGGCTAAGATCTCATTGGCATCAACATCAAACACCTCTAAACGAACTACTTTTGCATTATCTGCCGAACGATTGTCGATCATTAATGGCCAATTGATTTCCCATGTTCCTACAGGTACATCCTTCACGTAGGGTCCAAAAGTCAGAAATCCTTCGCTGTCTTGCTGCGTATTCGCTGACCAGCCCTCTTCATCTAATCTACCAGTTCTGTGCCCAATCACAGGCTCTGATAAACTCCATGTTTTCTTATAGATTATATTTGAAGATTTGCCTATGGATATGTCTTTGGCCGTAACCTTGGCTAAGCCATACCAATAAATTCTGAACTCTAATCGACGATCTGTTGATACATTGTCAAATGGCAGATCGAAAAACTGCGTTACATTAGAATGAAGGAACTCCTGCCTCATTACTTCACGTGACGATAAAATCTCATCTGCATCGGGATCATAGACATCTAAACGAACTATTTTCGCATTATCTGCAGAGTTGTTATCAATAATCAATGGGATGCTTACCTTCCATGCTCCTATCGAAAGATTCTTCACATAAGGTCCAAAGCTCAAAAAACCTTCCTTATCCTGCTGTATATTGGCTGACCATCCCTCTCCATCTGCTCTGCCAACTCTGTGACCAAGTGCAGGATCGGACATCTTCCAAGAGTTTATAAAGCCCAATTTTGCTGCTTGATGGACTGTCACTTGATTCACTTGTAACGTAGTCTCTCCATGCCAGAAAACCCTAAATTCCAATCGCTGTTTTGGTTTTGTTTTCATAAACTTCAAATAAAAATCCTGATAGCTATGAGATTTAGAAAATTGATAAATTGTAAGCTCTCTAAAAGCCAATACTTCATTAGAATCCGGATCATAAACTTCCAAGCGAGCAATTTTAGAGGGGGCATTTAAACTACTAGACACCTTCAGCGACCACGTTGCAGTCCATTCTCCTATATCGAGATCATCTACATAAGGTCCAAAAACTAAAAATCCGGGCTTATCTTCTGGAGGTATAGCTATCCAATCATCTCCTTGTGCTTTACCCGTACGATGTCCGATATTCGGAGAAAGCATTCCCCATTTTCTAACTTTATCACTCGTTGAACCTAACTCAATATTTAGTTTAGAAGACTCTTTAGCATCTGCTGAATGCTGTATTAGCGAAGCCAGCGCGAACAACAAGCAAGTACAAACAATACATTTTACGATCATGTGAATAGGACGCTGCATTACTAGTAACCTTCCTTATTTGTGATTTAATTAAACTTCTACACTCAACTCTACAGGACAGCCAAGAAAGTAAAAGAGCCATCTTCCTGCTAGATTATCGGAATAGCTGTCTACGTAAGAAGCGGAAGAACTCGTAAAAACAGCTACAAAGAATACATGCCCCAACCATTAATATGTAATCAAGTTTTGGGGCGCGCTATTCCCTGAAGATGCTGTCATTTATTTTAGGATTAAGAATGAGCTTTCCAATGCTCAACCAACCCAGATTCCTTGCCTGAAATCACCTTATACATGTTAGCCTGCACTTCAGATTGTAAAAGCCTATAGTTCCAAATTCTCATCTCACCAAGCTTCCCAGCAAATCGGTATAGGCTCTTATCGCTGTTTCCTGATATGAACGCCGATGGAGTTGCCGCAACTGAATACGTCGTCTTCCCCTTAACCGCTGTTATGTTCTGCTTTAGCCCATTGATAAACAATTCATTATCTGTCGCATTTGGCACTCCGTTATAGAAGGTCGCAGCTACATGCACCCACTTGTCCTTCAACTGAGCTGAAGGTATACCAATGATATTGCCCTCGCCCGTATTAAAACCAAAATATCCGTCTGCAATCCAGAGCGAATAGTTCGTATTCCACGAAAACGGCATCACAGAATTGGTTCCGTCCCATTTCATCCAGAACTCTACTGTATTTTTGGCCCCCGCCGCTTGATCTACCTTAATATTTTGTAAAGAGACTTGGTTGGTACTCGTAAAATGAAGAGCTGTATCTGGCTTAAATCCATCATCCAATTTCCAATACCCTGCCAGTCCCACTTCTGTTCCTGTAAATACCTTATACAAATTAACATGTATTTGATCTTGGGTAAGTGGATAATTCCATACTCTCATTTCGCCAAGCATACCGCCAAATCGATACCAGCTAGCATGTTCGGTTCCTGATATAAACGCCGATGAGGTTGCCGCAACCGTATATGTTGTCTTTCCTTTAACTTCTGTTATATTCTGCTTTACGCCATTAATATACAATTCATTATCTGTCGTATTAGGTACTCCGTTATAGAAGATTGCTGCAACATGCACCCATTTGTCTTTTAACTGATCTGATGGTATACCAATGATGTTACTTTCACCCGTATTAAAACCGAAATATCCATCTGCGATCCAGAGCGAATAGTTCGTGTTCCACGAGAAAGGCATGACAGAATTAGTTCCGTCCCATTTCATCCAGAATTCTACCGTATTTTTAGCTCCTGCCGATTGATTTACTTCGACGTTATTCATTTTAATTTGATTCGTACTGTTAAATTTCAGAGATGAATTCAATTGAGGTGCTTCGCTTAACTTCCAATAGCCTGCTAATCCTTCTTCCATTCCTGAAAGCATCTTATACATATTAGCCTTTATCTCTGGTTGCGTTAGCGGATAACTCCACACTCGCATCTCGCCGAGTTTACCGCCAAATCGATATAAATCACGATCTCCACTTCCTGATATAAACGCTGACGTCGTCGCTGCAACAGAATAGGACGTATTTCCTTTAACTGCGGCTAAATTTTGCTTCACACCGTTAATGTATAATTCATTATCAACCGCGTTAGGTATACCGTTATAGAAAGTTGCAGCTACGTGCACCCAACGATTACGTAATTTGGCCGAAGATATACCTATAATGTTGCTTTCACCAGTGTTAAATCCAAAATATCCGTCTGCAAACCACAGTGAATAGTTCGTATTCCATGAAAATGGCATCACAGAATCGGTTCCGTCCCAATACATCCAAAATTCAACAGTATTCTTAGCACCAGCTTTGTTATTAGCTGAAATATTATTCAACATTAATTGTTCTTTTCTCTTGAAATCTTTACTAGCAGGAACACGTCCTAGCTTCCTATACTCCACCAATCCAGGCTCTCTCAACAGCAATACTTGATCTCTATTTGTCTGTACTTCCTCTTGAGACAATGGATAATTCCATATTCGTACCTCACCTATTTTACCGCCAAATCGGTATAGGTTCTTATCGCTGTTACCTGATATAAAGGCTTTCGGGGTTGCCGAAACTGGATACGTTGTCTTTCCCTTAACCGCTGCTATGTTCTGCTTTACGCCATTAATATATAATTCATTATCTGTCGTATTAGGTACACCGTTATAGAAGATTGCTGCAACATGCACCCACTTGTCTTTTAACTGATCCGATGGTATACCAATAATATTGCTTTCGCCCGTATTAAATCCAAAAAATCCGTCTGCAAACCAAAGTGCATAATGGGTATTCCATGAAAACGGCATGACAGAATTAGTTCCATCCCATTTCATCCAGAACTCTACCGTATTTTTAGCACCTGATGTTTGGTTTACAGATAAATTCTGCATCATGCTCTGATCACTCCCCTTAAAATGGAGAGTAGATAACTTATGCGTTATGTTCCCATTATTATCGTATACGTAGTCTATACTTTGTCCAGTAGTGGATTGAGCATCATTTAACCGTCCAGCCCCATCATATGAATACTTACTTTCAACATTTGCAGCAGAAGCTTGGACGTTACCAATCTGTAATACCATACCGCAAATAAATAAGATTGCACACATCATCAAAATGATGCGTTTATTCTGCCGTGCTAACCAATTCATTCTTATTCTCACCTTTCTAATCCAACCTCCCAAGCTATTTATTGCTACTCTATTACGTATCCCCATATTGCACCAGTTAATATATGTTATTTCAAACGTATATACAAAGACTCCTACCAACAATCGAATTCGCGCTCTCTCTTTGGAGTTTAATTAGTAATGGATTGATTCCGGCAACAACCATTACCAGATTGTCTGCTCACTATAGTAGTCGGACTATATACCCCTTAAGTTGCGATATTCTCTTTCTCGCCCTCCTATCAACTTGGAAGGACTGTTCGTTTCGATTTTATTTACAATCTCATTTTATTTCGGAAAAACCATGAGAAAGCGAAGGTAAGGTATTTACATCAAAACACGGTGGTATCTGATGATTACGGAGTTATGACAATGAAAGAGGTTTGTGATGAAGGGGGATATTATTTAACACTTTTATGTGCGCACAACCGTATAAGAAAAATATCATACGGGGTTGATAAGGGTTAGGTTCTTTCGGGACATGCCGACCGATTCATTCGGCACTGGGTGGGGATAAAAAAAGACCTTGGGGACATGGCCCCAAGGCATAATTCCAAGATACGATACAAGACAATACTTACTAATACATACCAAAATACTCATCCGAATACTCACCGTCAATTGTATACTCAATATCAAAGTAGTACTGTTGAATTTGTGTCTTTGGATGAAGTAATTCAAGACAGACTCTAAAAAACGGATATATTCTATCGTGGTTATTGATAAATATCTCTGTACACTTATAGCGTATAATAAAATCTTTGAGTTTCATGTTATTTGGTAATTTTTCTTCTTCCTCCTTTAAATAATTTGATTCACTGTTTAGTATTAGTTCTTCTAGTGTTTTAATCGACTCTTTTTTTACGTCTTCAAAAAGATATGCTTCATTAAAAATTTTCTCAAGATCTACTAAATTCATTTTATACCTCCCTACTTACCTTTTGTAATGTAATCAAACAATAAATTACCTTTATCATCTATTCTGCCATATACCCTTACATGATTGGATGCTAGATCGGCTACACTTAGTTGGACAGAAAAATTAAGGGCTAGTAGAATTAACACATCATAACAAGGAGCGGATCTACTATGCCAAGAATAAGACGCACATTTACAGATGATTTCAAGAAACAGATGGTTCAGCTATACGAGAATGGGAAATCAAGAGCAGACATTGTAAGTGAGTATGAGTTGAGTGCATCTGCATTGGATCGCTGGATTAAACAAGCCCACC
>Ga0102589_1003534_pt1 | contig 16104 bp, 20 predicted proteins | sample AraplaMF_Col_mLB_FD_76858 | JGI IMG/M metagenome (GOLD analysis project Ga0102589, IMG submission 76858) | Arabidopsis root microbial communities from the University of North Carolina, USA - plate scrape MF_Col_mLB | ecosystem: Host-associated > Plants > Roots > Endosphere | place: USA... | reverse complement strand
CCGTTCACTTTTTGATCAAGAATTGGAAACTGTTTGCGTATTTCATGAATATCCATTAGCGAACTTTCCTTTCGATTACCTCAACAAGCTGTGCCTTTACTCCTTCGATTGGAAGCTCATTTACTACAGGTGCTAAAAATCCATGGATGACTAAACGTTCTGCTTCTTTCTTCGGAATACCACGGCTCATTAAGTAGTATAGTTGTGTAGGATCTACGCGTCCTACAGAAGCTGCGTGACCTGCCATTACATCGTCTTCATCAATTAAAAGGATTGGGTTTGCATCACCGCGCGCTTTCTCATTTAACATAAGAACGCGAGAAGATTGCTGTGCATTTGATTTAGATGCACCGTGCTCAATTTTACCAATTCCGTTAAAGATAGATGTTGCACTATCTTTTTGAACACCATGTTTTAAGATGAAACCTTCAGAATGTTTACCGAAGTGAACAACTTTTGTTGTAAAGTTTTGCGTTTAAGACCCACGACCAATTGTTACTGTTTTTGTATCAGCAAATGAACCGTCGCCCATTAAGTTCGTTACGTTCTCAGAAATTGTATTTCCATCGTTCATAAGACCTAATGCCCACTCAAGACGTCCGTCTCGTCCTACTACGCCGCGGCGGTTTACGTAAGATGTCACGTCTTTCGCTAATAAGTCAACCGCACCAAATTTCACTTGTGCGCCTTGCTCTACAATAACTTCTGCCACGATATTTGCAATACCTGTAACAGTTTCATTTGCCACGTAGTTTTCTACATATGTTGCAGAACTATTTGCATCTGCAACAAATAATACGTGGTTATAAACGTTTGCTTCTTCGCCGTCTACTAAGAATACAGCTTGAAGTGGTGTTTCAAGAACAACGTTTTTCGGAACGTATACGAACGCACCGCCGTTGATTAGTGCAGCATGAAGAGCTGTTAAACGGTGCTCGTCAACTTTCACGCCATCTTTCATTAAATACTTTTGCACTAGTTCAGCATGCTCAGTTGCAGCTGTTACGATATCTGTAAAAATAACGCCTTTTGTTTTTGCTTCTTCTGCTAAAGAAACGAATGCAGTTGTACCACTACGCTGTACAAGTACGTTATTATTTTCATCAATTATATTTTTCACTGCTTCTGGAAGTTCTTCAAAAGAACCTACAGGCTCTTGCTTTACAGTTTTACCTTTGCCGATAAAATCCCATTTATCAATTTTCGTTTTATCTGGTGTTGGCATTGGAAGTTCAGTTGCCTTTGCAAGAGCTTGTAAGCGGAACTCAGTCAACCAAGCAGCTTCATTCGCTTCGCTTGCAAGTTGACGGATAGAATCTTGATCGAAAGGTAATGTACCAATTGTCATGTTTATGCTCCTCTCTTACGCTTCTTGCTCTTCTGTTTCGTCTTCAATACCTAGTTCTTTCTTAATCCAGTCATAACCTTCAGCTTCTAAACGTTGTGCAAGCTCAGGGCCGCCAGATTTCACAACACGACCATTCATCATAACGTGTACATGATCTGGAGTGATGTAATTTAATAAACGTTGGTAGTGCGTGATCATTAAGCAACCGAAATCTTCGCCGCGCATTTCGTTAATACCTTTAGATACAACTTTTAATGCATCGATATCAAGACCAGAGTCAATTTCGTCTAAGATTGCGATTTTTGGCTGAATCATCATTAATTGAAGAATTTCGTTACGTTTTTTCTCACCGCCAGAGAAACCTTCATTTAAATAACGTTGTGCCATTGATGGATCCATTTCTAGGAATTCCATGTTTTTATCTAATGTACGGATAAATTTCATAAGAGAAATTTCATCGCCTTCTTCGCGTCGTGCATTAATTGCAGAACGTAAGAAGTCGGCATTTGTTACTCCGCTAATTTCACTTGGATATTGCATTGCTAGGAATAAACCAGCTTGTGCGCGCTCATCTACTTCCATTTCTAATACATCTTCACCGTCGATGATGATGCTGCCTTGTGTTACTTCATATTTTGGGTGACCCATGATTGCAGAAGATAAAGTTGATTTACCTGTTCCGTTAGGTCCCATAATTGCATGGATTTCTCCACCTTTTACTTCAAGGTTTACACCTTTTAAAATCTCTTTTCCATCAATTGATACATGTAAATCTTTAATCGTTAATGTAGAACCAGCCATCTCAATACCTCCAATAATTCTATATATACATTTTAAAAATTCCTAAAACGTTCACATTCTCATTTTATTCTCATTCTAATTTTATATCAAATAAAATGATACTGCAAACGTTGAAAAAATGTAACAATTTTTCTACAAATCCGAACAGGAATATTCTGCACATTATATTATGATACACCTTTCTTCCTAATTATATAAAGAAAAAAGGGCCAAGAAATTCCAGCCCTTTTTTCACCTTATTCACTTAAAGGAAGCACAGCTCCTTTGTATTCTTTCTTAATGAAATCTTGAATTTCTTTTGAATGTAACACTTCTATAAGTGCTTTAATTTCTTTTTTATCTTTGTCACCTTTACGAACAACAACTACGTTGGCGTATGGAGAATCATTGCCTTCAATCGCAATCGCATCTTTTTCTGGGTTTAATTTCGCATCAATTGCATAGTTTGAGTTAATTAAAACCGCATCGCCTTCTTTATTGTTATACACTTGTGGTAACAAGCCCGGCTCAATGTCTGTTTTGAACTTCAAGTTTTTCGGGTTTTCTGCAATATCTTTTGTCGTTGCTTTAACAGGGTCTACACCATCTTTAATTTTTATAATGCCTTCTTTTTGTAGAATTGCTAACCCACGTCCATGATCAGTAACAGAGTTACTCATAATAATTGTTGCCCCATTTGGAAGATCTTTTAAGCTTTTATATTTTTGAGAATACACACCAATTGGTTCTAAATGAATTTTCCCTGCTATTTCAAAATTATAGCCTTTATCTTGAATTTCTTTCTCTAAATACGGAATGTGTTGGAAATAGTTCGCATCAATATCTTTATCAGCTAACGCTTTGTTTGGTAATACATAATCTTGGAATGGTTTAATATCCAATTTAATTCCTTTTTTCTCTAATAGTGGTTTCGCTTTTTCTAAAATAACTGCATGCGGTACGTTAGAAGCACCAATCACAAGTTTCTTTTCATCTTTTCCGCCGCTACCACAAGCAGCTAATGCAAATACAAATACAGCAATAAGTGCTGAAAATAATACCTTTTTCATATAATGACACCCTTCCTTTTCCCAATATTCAAAATAGTAAATCTATAGAAAGTCTTTGGCTGAGACGAAAACTCCTTTTTATCTTTTATCAAGTCGCTTCGTAAAGAAGTCCCCAAACACTTGAATAATAAATACGATCACAAGCACAAGAATTGTTGCCATGAGAGTTACATCGCTATTGCCCCGCTGGAATCCATCTAAATAAGCAAGTGTACCAAGGCCGCCGGCACCAACTGCTCCAGCCATCGCTGTATAACCGACAAGGGCAATTGCCGTTACAGTAATACCTGACACAAGTGCTGGCAAAGATTCTGGTATTAATACTTTAAAAATAATTGTACTCGTCTTTGCTCCCATCGCTTTCGATGCTTCAATGACACCTTTATCAATTTCACGAAGCGCAATTTCAACCAATCTCGCATAAAACGGCGCTGCTCCAATAATTAATGCTGGCAATGCAGCACTTGCTCCAAGAATGGTACCTACAAAAAACTTCGTAAATGGAAGGAGTAAAATAATTAAAATAATGAACGGGATGGAACGAAAAATATTTACAAATGCTCCAATTACAACATTGACTGGTTTGTTCTCCCATAAATTATCTTTACTTGTAAGAAACAGTACTAATCCAAGAATAAGCCCCAATACAAACGTTGCAAGTGTGGCAACTGCCGCCATGTATAGTGTATCCTGAGTAGCCACTAGCATTTTATCCCAATCAACATTTTGAAATAGATTATCCATGTGCAATCACCTCCAGCTCGACTTGTTCCTGTTGAATCGTTGCAATTGCTTTTGCAATCACATCTTCTTTGCCATTTAAATGAACGATTAAGCTTCCATACGCTCCGCTTGTCGTTTGGGCAATATTCCCTTGTAGAATGCTCACTTCCACTCCATCTTGCTTCATTAACTCCTGTAAAACTGGTCTTTCTACTGCTTCACCAACAAACTGTAATTTCACTACTTTTCCTTCTGGGTATTTCTCTGCTAAATGTTCAATTGCCTCATCTGCATCTTCAAAATCTGTTATTTGTTTAATGAAGCGCTTTGTAATTTCTTGCTGCGGATTACGAAATACCTCTAACACGCTGCCACTTTCAACAATCTTCCCTTTTTCCATAACAGCAACGCGGTTACAAATTTTTTGAATGACATGCATTTCATGCGTAATAAGTACAATCGTTAACCCAAGACGCTTATTAATATCGAGAAGCAAATCTAAAATTTGATCTGTCGTTTCCGGATCTAATGCTGACGTTGCTTCATCACACAATAATACTTTCGGATTATTCGCTAATGCTCTTGCAATACCAACGCGCTGCTTTTGTCCGCCACTTAGCTGAGATGGATATGCATCTCCTCGTCCCTCTAAACCAACAAGACGAATTAATTCATCTACGCGCTGATTTCGTTTCTCTTTTGCCACCCCAGCAATCTCAAGCGGGAAAGCAATATTTTCACGAACAGTTCGTGACCACAGTAAGTTGAAATGCTGAAAAATCATCCCGATTTCTTGACGTGCTTCTCGAAGTTCCTTACCTGTAATTGCCGAAATCACACGTGCTCCAACCGTAATCTTTCCAGACGTTGGTTTCTCCAATTGATTAAACAAACGAATTAGCGAACTCTTTCCAGCGCCACTATAGCCAATCACCCCGAAAATCTCGCCCTTTTCTATTTGTAAATTCGCATCATCCACAGCGGTAACATCACCGTGTTTAGAACGATATATCTTCCTTACATTTTCTAATATAATCATCGATGTCACCCCTTTTTTAAATTAAAAAGCGTAAGCGGCTCGTTCAGAATCGCAGGACGTTGGAGCTCTCGACCGAGAAGTGTTTTTCTACTTCGACCGAGAGAGCGAAACGACCGGAGATTCTAGCCGCTGAAGCTGGATTACATAAAAAGCGTAAGCGGCTTCCCGCTATCACTCTATAAAAGTTTTGTCGTTCAAGTGTCCTCCTACACCGAAACAACAAAAAAAACCTTTCTGCTTGAAAATGAGCAGAAAGGTTTTTTATACACAAATTACCATTATCCTTTCCTCTCATCTCTCAAAGCATTCGCTTTGCAGGAATTGGCACCATTTCAACATAAGTTGACGGTTGCCGGGTTTCACAGGGCACAGTCCCTCCACCTCTCTTGATAAGAGAAAATCAGATATAAATTTCGTCTGATTTTATCGTTATTAAGTTTTCGTTATTTTATGTTTTGAATTGTATCAACGCATGAAATAGATGTCAACAGAAATTTTCGCAAAGAATAAACTTTCTGAAATTTAAGCACCCATTTGTAGCGGTTTACAAATATGAAATACAGATTCTAATAATAGCATCGTTCGATATGTCCCTTTATATGTAATTGCATTTCTGCGCAAGAGTGACTGCAAGCGTACTTGCCCTGTAATCAACAACCGCAAATCTGTTTCTTGAAAACAAACAAGTTCTTCAGTTCCCACCGCACCATTTATAAGTTCAATTTTCTCTCTTGAAATATTCAATGAATAACATTCATCTTGGAAAGTAAAACAAACAACCTTTTCAAATTGTGGTAATAGTGGTTCTAAGTGATATTGCGTATTGGCATATGTTACAAATGATTGAAGCAGTGAATACAATGTCATCTTTATCACACTCCCCATATCACGTTTTACATATTACCATTCCATCTTTATTACGCACTCTCCTGTATCATTCTCTCGACAAATGCTGTATAAAAAACCATTTATCTCTCACTATTTCCCAAGAAATATGTCGAGGCGGCAATTTTTTTGCCGCCTATTGTAATTCCATATATAAATATTCCACAGATTGAAATGCATATATTTTCTTTACAAGTTTATTCTTCTCAAATATAAGTAAACACGGAACACTTTCAATTTGATACTCCCGCGCAAAATGCGGTGCATAATTTACATTCAGCATTCCAATTTCTAAATGAGGCAACGCTACTTCAACAACCGTTAGCATTTTTTTCGCAAGCTGGCACGTACCACACATTGGTGTATATACATATAACACCGTTTTTTCTTGGTCTCTAACTGCAACTTCTGCTTCATGTCCTGTCCAATCTATCATCGTACCATTCCTTACCGTAAAAATTCTGTATAGACGTCAATATCGGCTCCCCATAAAACGTTCGCTAAATGAGATGGTGGTGCAGTCGCAACCTCTCGATATGAGCGATCAATGTAAATATGTTCAGCATGTGGAAATTCTCGCCGAAACTGTTTGCGCAATTTCTCTCCAGCATCATCCGCGTCCACAAGAACATATACTTCTTTATCATACAACTGGTCAATGAGCTCATCCATTTTTGACAAACCAATTGTACCATTTGTACAAACAATTTCCACCGGTTCTCTAATAATTGTTTCAATCTTTCGCTTATCTGACTTACCTTCAACAATAATTACTTTTTCTACATAGACCACTTGGCATCACCCGATCACCGTATACTATGATATAACATTAGCTTTAGTATATAGTATATTCGATATTTCAATGTTGTTTCCTGTTTATTTTTGTAAAGAAAAGCGGAGCTGGACAATAAGAAAAGCATAAGTGGCTCGTTCCGAAACATATTTAAGAAAAGCTCCATTCCTATCATTTCTAAGTAGAAAAAAACTATGTTCTATATACATCCATTTTGATTTTCCAACAGCTAAGTCGCTATTATGTAGAACAAAGATGACCTGCACTCAATTTCTCCCTTAGGTTTAATCCTTGCATGTGGCAGGAAAAGCTCCTAACCGCTCCTATGCATGACCAGATGCTCTCGCCCACCTAAAAAGACAGGTTTTTTTGCTTATTTTTCAATCACTTTTAAAAAACAGCACAAATAAAAAAGGACAGCTCACAGCTGTCCTTTTCAGATTAGTCTTGATTAATCATTTCTTCGTATTGTTCTGCAGTTAATAATTTCTCTACTTGACCTGCATCTTCAAGCTCAACTTTAACCATCCATGCACCTTCGTATGGAGATTCGTTAACAAGCTCTGGCTTGTCATTTAAGTCTTCGTTTATTGCTACAACTTTACCTGCTACAGGTGCGTATAATTCAGAAACTGTTTTAACAGACTCTACGCTACCGAATGGCTCGTCAGCTGCAATTGTTGCACCAACTTCAGGAAGTTCTACGAATACGATATCTCCTAATTCGTGTTGTGCGAAATCTGTAATACCGATAGTAACTTGATTGCCTTCAACTTGTACCCACTCGTGCTCTTCAGAGTAACGTAATTGTTTTGGAATGCTCATGTCTGTACCTCCAATGAATGTATTAATTATGTAAAAGCACCTTATTGGTACCTTTTCCACACGCTTTCAAATTGCTCTTCATTAAAGCCAACCGTTACATCATTACCGCCTGTTACAATTGGTCGTTTAATTAACATGCCGTCAGAAGCAAGCATGTCTAACATTTCCTCTTCACTTGCATCTTTTAGCTTGTCCTTTAACCCAAGCTCGCGATATCGTATCCCACTTGTGTTAAAGAATTTTTTTAATGGCAATTCACTATTTTCATATATACTGCGAAGTTCCTCCTTAGATGGTGGATTTTCGACAATATGAACCATTTCATGTGCTACATCATTTGCGTCTAACCATTTTTTTGCCTTTTGGCATGTTCCACATTTTGGATATGAATAAAATGTTACTGACATACATTCACCTACTTTTCACTAACCTTTACCCTTATCATATAAAAAATATTTTTTTATTTCAAACTTTTACTTATTTCGCTAAAAAATTATTTTATCCTTCAAAATTTTTATTTTTTTATAAATCCTTAAAAACATGTTACTACCGCGAAAAAATTAACCTAATGTATCACTTGAAACTTTATATTCATTCTTCTGCTTTATACGTTATAGCACATAAAGAAAAGGTATGTAAACGGTGAAATTCCTATTTCTAATCTTTTAAACAAACGTTTGTTTAATGTAGCCAAACAGAACATACATATTAAACAAACGTTTGATTAATGCAGCCAAACAGAACATACATGTTAAACAAACGTTTGTTTAAAAATCGCTTCACCCATATCGATACCTGCAAATATGATAAATATAAATCGCAGTTATGCAGAACACAACATAGCTTGCACGTGGCAAAAAAAGGCCCTGACCGCTACTACACATGGCCAGATGCCCTCGCCATTCTAAACAGAAAAGGGTTTTTAATCAATCTTTCAATTTGTACAGTGACAAAATTGTAAGCTTATTTGCAAAAAATGTTAGAAAAATCAATGGTTCATTTACATGTTTTATATTATAATTTTTCAAGTTCCAAGTTATTACATTACAAATAGGAGAATTACTATGAAAAACAATAAGTTTTCAGCCTTTATTCCATTATTTTATCTACTCCTACTCATACCTGTAAGTGCTCTTTATGACGTGCTAAATCAATCCACTGTAGGTGCTGTAAATGTAACAACAAAAATAGATGAATGGATTCCATTTACAAAAGAATTTATCGTTCCCTATTTACTTTGGTTTCCATATTTATATGGGGCTCTTATTTATTACTGCTTTGCAGATCGAAAGCTCTATTACGTTACATTAAGTAGTGTACTATTTGGAAAACTCACTTCCTTTAGCGTCTATTATATGTGGCAAACAACCGTAACACGCCCTGAAGTCATCGGCAATGATGTATTTGCGAATTTAGTGCGCTATATTTATAGTATCGATCAACCGGTGAATTGTTTTCCTAGCATTCACGTACTCACAACATTTGTCATTATGATTACAGCCTACAAGCGAAAGGAACAAAATAAATGGGTGTACGCCCTGTTAACATTTGTTGGTGTGCTCATTATTTTATCTACCTTATTTACAAAACAACACGCCTTTGTAGATGCTGTAGCAGGTGCTGTACTAGGGAGCTTCCTCTATGCTGCTATGCACTATGTATTTGAATCACGTGAACAAAAGATTACGGTGCAAGCCGAGGCATAATCTATAACTAAAAAAGCAGACTGTGGCTTCTTCAGTCTGCTTTTCTCTATATAAGAGGAGATTTTCAAATTGGCATATTTGTAACACTCTTACTAGTTTTAAGATTGTGGTACAGTCATATCGCCAGGTTTAATGCGACCTGCTTTTTTCAAGATAATATACAGTACATAAGAAACAGCTACTGGAATTACGATATAAGTAATCACGATCGCTGGAACAACGCTTAATCCTTTGCTTGAAATTAAGTTAATTGGTGCGATTAAAGAACTAAGTCCAAGGCCTGCAATTTCTTTTCCTGCTGTAATTTGGAAGACAAGTGCTGATACAGGACCGACAATCGCACTCGCAACAACAGTTGGTACAAGAATCATTGGATTTTTAGTAATGTTCGGAAGTTGTACTTTCGGTGTACAAAGAGCTTGTGCTAAAATACCGCCTAAATTATTTTCCTTAGCAGAAATAACAGCGAATCCGATAAATTGAGCGACGCATCCTGCAAGTGCCGCACCGCCCGCTACGCCGTCTAAGCTAAGTGCAATTGCTAAAGCTGCTGATGAAGCTGGTGAAATTAATAACAATCCCCAAACAACTGCAAGTACAATAGACGCGATAAACGGACTACCAGCTGAACTATCCTTAATAAATGCGCCAACTGTATTTAAGACCGGAGTAATATTTTGAGATAACCAAATACCGACTAAACCTGAACCTAATATTGCCGCAAATGGAACGAGCATCATATCTAATGCTGTTTTTCCACTCAAACGTTTACCGATATAAACCGCTAATGTCGCTGTTATTAACGCACCGATTGGTTCACCAGTTTTAATCATTAAACCAGCTGCAGTAATCGAAATCGCTCCAGCCCCAATCGCTCCTGCAACCATCGCGGAGAAAATGACAAGTCCATTTGCTCCGAGCATAAAAGCAATTCCTGCTCCAATTGCTGGCGCCATAAGTGATTTTGCAACAACTCCGATTGTAATTAACATCGGAATATCAACAATTCTTCCTATATTCTCAATAAGTAGACCAATTCCAAGAGTTACGAAAATACCTTGTGCAATTCCTGCAGATCCTTTAAATATGCGAGGCATGATGTATTCCTTCATCTGTTTCACCTTCTTCTAGTTTAGTAACCAATTACTTTCATATAGTCACGTAAAATATCATTTGATGCTGCGAATTTTCTTTCTTCATCTTCTGTTAAATTCAACTCAATAATCTCTTTCACACCATCTCTTGTTATGATGGCTGGAACACCTGTACAAATTTCATATTCACCATATTCACCATCTAGGATTGTTGATACCGCAATAACACGATAATTATCATTAAAAATGGAACGTGCAATATAAGCTAAGGAGTTCCCAATACCGTAGTATGTTGTTCCTTTTCGTTTATAAATTTCCCAACCTGCTTTTGATGTTTGTTCAACAATCGAATCTAAATCAATATCCGCAAAGCGTTCTTTTTGCTCTTTTAAAATTTGTAGCATCGGTTTTCCACCAACTGTTACGTGAGACCAAGCAACCATTTGTGAATCGCCATGTTCTCCTAATGAGTAACCATGAATGCTACGAGGATCCACATCAAATATTTCAGACAAAATTGTTTTTAAGCGAGAAGAATCTAAAGATGTCCCAGTACCAATCACACGGTTTCTCGGAAGACCTGATAACTTCCAAACTTGGTAAGTAATAATATCAACTGGATTAGAAGCAATTAAGAAAATACCTTGAAAGCCGCTTTCCATAACTCCTGATACGACACTTTCCATAATTTTTGCACTTGCTCCTAAAGTATCAAGACGACTTTGTCCTGGCTTTGGAGCAGCTCCTGCTGTAATAATGACAATGTCCATATCTTTGCAGTCTTCATAATCGCCTGCATATACTTTTGTTCTTGTATTTGTAAAATTAATGCAGTGAGACAAATCCATCGCTTCGCCAACTGCTCGTTCATGATTAATATCAATTAACGCTAACTCTTCACAGATTCCTTGATTCACAATAGAGTACGCACAGCTAGATCCAACTAATCCTGTACCTATAATTGCAATTTTTCTTGTACTTCTATTCATAACCATCTCTCCTGTTTCTATGTAATCTTCTTTGTTTTATGTATCTTACACTTTTTATTATAAAAGTTTTCACCGTAAAAACCATGTACAACTTGTGAACTATTTCACAATATTATGGACATTTTATGTCCCTTTTCACATAATTTCGACAAAGCCCCGATACCTTCACAAAAAAACGAGTAACGTCTCAATTACGTTACCCGTTTTGAAATATGTCTGTTCTTATCCCGCTAGACCCTCACCTCAAGATTGAGAGAGAAACAAAGAAGATAGGCGGGCTTTCCAGCAGTGAGAAAAGCGTCACTAATGGAAGTTTCACTTTATTGCGCGCTTAATTGATTCTTTAACTGCTGAACAACCATTGGATTAGCTGGCGCTGCTGGCTGATAATAGCCCTTTTGCATCGCATACTCATATAGATTGCGCTGCCTTACTTCATCTTGATTACGAATTTGAATTAACGTTTGATGTAATTGTTCATTATTCGCTTGCGCAATATAATTTGCATAACCCGTTAAACTTGCATTTAACCCAGCTAAATAATCATTTACCATATCTTTTTCATTCATGTTCTCTACACCCCTATCCTAAAAAAGACATTAATTGTTGTTTCGTATTTTGGGCATCTTGCACATCTTTTTGCAGAATCTGCCTAAGCTGCGGATCCGTACATGTCTGTGCATACTCTTGTAATTTGTTAATAACTGTTGCATGCCCGCCAATCAGATGACGTAAATTCTCTACTTCAAGTTCAGTTAAATTTTGCATTGTAACAGCCTTCCTTTCTTTGTTCATTCACGATTTAGTATTTATTTTTTTGGGAATTTGTATGCACGAAAAAACCTTAGAATCGCTTCTAAGGTTTTATTCTTTCATCACATGCAGTCCTTTAATAAATGTTTCCAATAATAAATGTAAGCTCACATCTAAATCCAGCGGCAACCCGAATCCACCTTGCTGTTCAATCGAAGCAAAACCATGACAAATACTTCTTATTCCGCGCGTCGCATGCAATGCTTTCTCTCCTTCTAATCCGTATTGCTGTAAAATTTGAAGGCAAAGCTCTACAATTCCGTCCCCCGTTTGCTGCACTTCTTCATCTCGTAAAAAAGTTGCTTCATACAATCCAGGATGTTTTCGGACAAACGATACGTACGCTTCTCCTAATGCGTAAATTGCCTCGTCCATACTTTTATCCTCTACCGCCTCTTTCAGCGCCCCGTGTAGCTGCTCTATTCCGTAAATACCAAGATTTTTCCGTACATCTTGTAACCCTTTCACATGATTATATAGAGAGGGGGAACGTATTCCGAGCCTTTGCGATAATGACGCTAATGTTACCTCTTGTATGCCATTTGTATCTGCGATTTCTGCCGCTGTATCTACAATTTTCTGTAATGTAAGTCCGATTCTCGGTGACATAAATTAACCCTCCTTCATACTTTCTACATTTCGCTTTGCTTCCTTAATAGCAAGCTCTATTGCAGCGCCTGGATCCTTTATCATTTTTCCATGCCCTGTTGCAAGTAAGGAAGGTTCATAGGATCTTAGCTTCTCTGCGCTCTGCAATGCTACTTCTTTACTCCACGTTGCCATCGCAGGAAACGGAAACCAAAATTTCATTTGTCCCGAAACAGCCATGCCCCCTCTTGTTTGAAAGGCATCCCCCACAATAAGAGCGTTATTTCGCGTATCAAGAAACGACATGGATCCTGGTGTATGTCCCGGCGTCATAATCGCAAGAAGCGATCCAATTCGGTCCCCATCCGCTAATAAAACATCTGGCCCTGTCTTCACTTGTTTCGGGACACCGCCTTTTATTGGCGTATTCGGTTCATCTCTTTGTAATGTCGTATCTCCTTCTAACAGCCTAGCATCCCGCTTAGAAATATAAACAGGAACATTAGGCAGTACTTCCTTCAATGCGTCTAGTGCACCGATGTGATCATCATGTGCATGCGTTAATACAATTTTCGTAATCGGCTTTCCTATTTTCTGAGCCGCTTGTAAAATACCTTTTGCGCTATATGGAAGTGCCGCATCAATTAAAGTTAACCCCTCTTCTTCCTCCACAAAGTAACAATTCACAGGAAACACTCTTGGTAAAAATGACAATTGATATACTGTTTTTTCGTGCATCATTCTCATATTTCCAGCTCCCTTTCCGAAAACTAATGGTATTAGTTTTATTATACTAATGCCATTAGTTTTTGTCACTAGAAATTCCATTTTTGGGCAAAAAAAGAAGAAGTAGTCGTTTTATATGACTACTTCCTTTCCCCTAATTAAATTACTCTTTGCAATCTTTGTATGCCTCATACCAATGATACGGCTGTATTTCTTGTAACGTCTTGAAAATAAGTTTTCCCTCTCGAGAATAAATTGCCGCTTTCACATCCGAGCCCCAATAAAATAAACGCTCTTGGCAAACGCCGCATGGGGTCAATACTTTAAATTCATCATGTTCGTCATCTCTTGTCACACAAATACTATGTGTGATCCTCTTATTTAACTTATGCGCCTCACATATCGCCCCAGTTTCCATACATAATTCAGTTGAATCATTAATAACTTCAGGAGCAACACTAATCAATATATCGCCATCTTCCGTACACATTGCTGCCGCCCCTCCCCAACCTATAGGATAGCGTTTCTTCACAAATTGAATGGCTGCTTCATATAATTCTTGTTCAATTGACATGACATCAATACCTTTCTACATTATCTCTTTCTCTAAAGGCCGCTTCCTCTATCTTATAAGACAAAAATGGGCTTTGTGTAAAATACATTCCCGCTAATAATAGAGTAATTGCCCCTATACTATACAATTGAGATGTTGGTACATAATCAGCTAATACGCCGCCAAGTAAGTATCCTAAAGGAGCCAGCGCACCTTGAATCGCATACACAACTGTTAATGCTCTCCCTAAATACTCCCCATCAATACTTGTTTGCAGTATCGTTTGAAATTGCACACCCATTACACCAATCATCATCCACGACATAGCAAGTAGAACAAGTGCCGAAAGTAAAGAGCTTGATAAAAACAAATACGATAAAAACCAAGCACTTCCACCGATAAAATTAACTGTAACAAAAACACTTTTCAAACGATAACGGAATAGCTTTCCAGACAACATACTCCCCAATAAAGTTCCAATCGATATAGCTGTCATCCACATTCCATATTCTTTCTCTGTATGTGCCAATATTGGCATAAGCCCGAGCGGAATGCACATGAGCATATTAATAATCGTAAAAACACAAATAAATGTACGCAGTTCTCCGAGTTTCCAAAAATAACGAAGGCCTTCCAAAAATTCTTTTTTATACGCAACTTTCTGATTCGTTTCGTTTTGTTTCAGTCGTGGCAATTTCAATAGTATCCATAGAACAAAAAAGAGAATCACATACGTAATAGAGTTAAAGAAATACACCATGCCGATTCCAATTGTAGCTATAATCAGACCGGAAACTGCATTACAAATAATATCTAAACTGTTGTAGGTAAAGGCAAAAACAGAATTCACTTTACCTAACTGCTCTTTTTCTACTAAAGATGGAATCAACGCGCTTTCAGTTGGATAACCAAGATCTGCTGCTAGCGTTGCGATAAATATAAGCCAAAGTAATACTGGCGGATGTAATTGATTGACGTAGTATAAAAGTACTATTAACGTCAAAATAACAGCTTGTATTCCCATCGCTATTAACAACAACGTCTTTTTCGAATATTTATCAATAATTGGTCCGTAAAAAATTTGCAATGCAACAGGTAACAGCGTCACAAAGCTAGCAATCCCAATCCACGTATTAGAACTCATCGTTTCTTTTACAAACCATATCGTTGCCATGTAATAAAGACTATCCGAGAAATTAGCAACAATTCGTACAAAAAGTAACGTAAGTATATTTTTGTTCATCATATCCAATTTCGCTCCTTTACATTGTTTAATATACATAACCAATGTAAAGGCGGCGGCCGAATGAGACGTTATATATCCGTAATATAGTGGTACATATCTTCAACCTTTCTTTTCCATTTTTTATAGGATAACATAAATATAGTGGTTGTTTACTTAATTTTCAGATAACCACTCCCGTGTCGAATCGACGATATATCACAAAGGTCGCCGATAAAACCGCCATTTGCGCTGATATATTATCAAACGCGAAAAAAGGAGCTAGCCACAAAAGGCAGCTCCTCCATTTTTATTAAACTGTGTAACGCTCATCCTCTAATACTTTCGCCGCGATTTCACGCTTCTTCGGAATAACGTTAATTGGTGTGTGACGTGTTAGCTTACGAAGTGCAGATAACATCATGCGCAGCATGTCGCCATTTTCAACTGCGATAACTGTTTCTTTTGCGTCTGCTTCGATTTGGTTGAACGCTTCTTGGCAGAATACTTCTGTGTAAAGAACTTTTTGTTTGTTCTTCTCAAGGCCAGTTGCTTTGATTGCTTTTTCTGTACGAAGAACAGCTGATTCCATTGCGTATAAGTTATTTACGATATCTGCAATGTTCACAAGAACTTCTTGCTCTTTGTCTAAGGCTTTACCGTATTTTTGAGCAGCTAAACCAGCAATCATTAAGCCGATTTTCTTCGCATTTTTTACTAAATGTTTTTGAGCTGCTAATGGCTCATCGCCTACTTCTTCTGGCATCATCATCATTAACTCTTCTTGTAATTTTTGTGCTTCTTGTAAAAGTGGTAATTCGCCTTTCATTGCTTTACGTAGGAATGTTCCTGGTACGATTAAGCGGTTAATTTCGTTCGTACCTTCGAAAATACGGTTAATACGAGAGTCGCGGTACATTCTTTCAATCTCGTACTCTGCCATAAATCCG
>Ga0102589_1003533_pt1 | contig 16107 bp, 10 predicted proteins | sample AraplaMF_Col_mLB_FD_76858 | JGI IMG/M metagenome (GOLD analysis project Ga0102589, IMG submission 76858) | Arabidopsis root microbial communities from the University of North Carolina, USA - plate scrape MF_Col_mLB | ecosystem: Host-associated > Plants > Roots > Endosphere | place: USA... | reverse complement strand
TAACATCACAGCAAAGGGCTGCACTGAAAGAACTTTCAACGAACGAACAGACTGGACTACAAATTTCTGAGGAAATTGATCAAACGACTACAAGACAAACATCAGTTATAGTAGAGTTTTCTAATAAACCAGCAAAAGTTGCCCAAGTCGAAGCTAAGGTTGAAGGAAAGTCATTAACAGAAGTAGAAGCATCAAAATTAGCTGAGCAAGATCATGCAACTTTTAGTAAAGATGTAGGACAAGTATTAACGGATGAAAATAATAAGAAGGTAAATTTTAAGATTAAACGTTCTTATAAACACGCATTTAATGGTGTTGCAATGAATCTACCAGCAAATCAAATTAAGAACCTATTAAAATCAAAAGCTGTTAAAACAGTTTGGAGCAATGAAAAGTTTACGGTTGATCCTCCTAAAAATGTGGAAAAAACTGAAGAATTAAAAGCAGATGAATTTAATATTGCGAACTATACACCATATGATGGATTAGATAAGTTACATGCTGAGGGCTTAACTGGAAAAGGGATTAAAATCGGTATTCTCGATACAGGTATTGATTACAACCACCCAGACTTAAAAGATGCATATAAAGGCGGATATGACTTTGTAGATGATGATAGCGATCCAATGGAAACTACATATACGGATTGGGTAAAGGCTGGAAAACCAGGATTTGAAAATGGTGCAGACTACTACACTGAACATGGTACACACGTTGCAGGGATCATCGGTGGGCGTGGTCTATCAGATAGTGAGTATAAACAAGTAGGTGCAGCACCAGAATCTGACCTGTATGCTTACCGTGTACTTGGACCAGGTGGAAGTGGTGCAAGTGATGATATTATTGCTGCAATTGATAAAGCAGTGAAAGATGGCATGGATGTTATTAATATGTCATTAGGTGCTTCACTAAATGATCCACTTTATGCAACTTCTATAGCAGTTAATAACGCTGTGCTTAGTGGCGTAACGACTGTTGTAGCAGCAGGGAATAGCGGTGATAAAATGGATACATTAGGATCTCCTGGAGCTGCAGCATTAGCTTTAACAGTTGGCGCATCATCAGTGGCAATTGATCTTTATCAATTTAGTGGAGAGCAGAATGGTAGTGACTACAATATTAGACAATTAGCACAAAACTACTCAGATGACTTAACAAGCTTGAAAGGGAAAGCATATCAACTTGTAGATGTTGGATTAGCAAATACAAGTGACTTTGCAAGTAAAGATGTAAAAGGAAAGATTGCTTATATCCAACGTGGCACGATTGCTTTAATCGATAAGATCAAAAATGCAAAAGCGGCCGGTGCTGTAGGCGTTTTAATGGCTAACAATGTAGAAAACAAAAATGAAGGAGCCATTCAAGCATTTTTAGGTGAATCAGTTGATGCAATTCCTTCCTTCTCAGTTTCTTACGATGAAGGTTTAGCAATCTCAGAATCCATTAAGTCTGGTAAAAATGAGTTTACATTCGGCGAGTTTTCTAAGGTTCAAACAGCTTCAGATGAATTAGCTGCATTTAGTTCAAGAGGACCGTCTCGAGTAAATTACGATATTAAACTAGAAGTAACTGCACCAGGAGTTTCAATTCTTTCAACTGTTCCATTTTATGTAAACAATAAAACGGGTGATGGTACAAAACCAGAGGATTATCAATACGCTTATGAGCGCTTATCAGGAACATCAATGGCGACACCATATGTTGCAGGTGTTTCAGCACTATTACTTCAATCAAATAAAGGGCTTGAACCAGCAGATATTAAATCAATCTTAATGAATACTGCCGACAAATTATCAAACGCTTATAGTGTATTTGAAATCGGTAGCGGACGAGTTGATGCGTATGAAGCAATTCATTCAAATGTAGAATTAGAGGTTGTTGACAGAACGCCACAAATTGTAAATGGAAAACAAAAAATGATGAATGAATTAACTGGTGGAATGAGTTTCGGTTCATTTGGATTTGATGGAGATGATATTTCAGACGCTCGTAATATTACATTGAAGAATCGAAGTGAAAAAGCGAAAACGTTTAGTGTAGAAGTGAAGTATCAAACAGGAATAAGAGGTTCAAAAGATGCGGCTTTAAATAATGTTACTTTAACAGGGCCATCTTCAGTTAAATTAAATGGTATTAGTTCAAAATCTGTAAAATATAGCTTAAACATTCCAAAGACAGCAGAAGTAGGAACATATGAAGGGTATCTTACTTTCACAAATAATGCAGACCCAACAGAGCAATATCAAATCCCATTTGGCGTACGTGTTGTAGAAGAGGGGATCCAAACTTTTGATTTATTTAACCCACTTTATTCAAATAAAATTACAAATCCAACTTATGCGTATCCATTCATGGATGGAAAAGTCGCATTAAAAACACATATGAAAACATTAGATGTGGTCATTCAAGATCCAACAACTGGGCAAGATTTAGGGTTAATTGGTTCATTCAATACGTCGGTAATGGCAGAAAATCAAGTTTACAATATTGGTAGACTTGTTGGTGCTACTTACTATCCATTCACAGGGGATGCCAAAAATCCAATTAGTAGTAAATACGAATTAATTAAACCAGGACATTATAAATTAAGATTAGTTGGAACTAGTCCAAGTGGAAAAACATTTGCTGCCTCAAAAGACTTTATGCTGGAATATGGGGTACCAACATTAACATCAAGCTTTGATAAATTAGAGAAAAAAGTAATCGAATATAAAGATAGTCAATTAGATGAAAATGGACAATTATTATATGACTTTCATCTAAATGTAAATGATCCTGAAATCGATGAAGCAGCAAATCAATATGGTATACCTGTAGACCAATCAGATAATACATTTGTTTATATGTATAACTCATTCTTCCCATCGCTTCCAATTCATGTGGATCAAAATGGTGATTATAAAGATCAAATTTTAGTAGATAGCAAATATCCAACTTTACCAGTAACATTCTATGGTATGGATGCTGCACTTAACCCTACTTCACAATTAAAAGTAGTATTTGTTAAAAATACAACACCATATTATTATGTAAAAGCAAATCAAACGAATATTACAACTGGTGATACTGTAAATTACTCAGTCAGTTCAAATAACGTACAAAAATTGAAAACGACTAAAATAACGATGAGAGTAGTTAATAATCAAGGAATCATTGAAAATGTAAAAGTGAATAATGCAGTAAAACAATATGGTGATGCAGAGGTTTCAATAGCATCTAAAGCAGTTTCAGCAGATTTATCTGAATACACGTTTACTTTTACGTACTTAGGCGAAGGTAAGCTACCAAAAGATATACAGCTATTTAATTTCGATGTAAAAACTCTTGATAAAAGTTTTACAACAGGAGCTGCAATTCAGTCATGGAACATAAGTGGATCGACTATTAACCAATCGAATGTTGAAACAAACAATGTATTTACGTATATTGAAGACTATCAAGTAAAACCAACAGTTTCAAAACTTACAGGAACTTTACAAGTTGAAGGCACAAAGAATCCAACAACAGGTGAAACAAACTATGCATTAGACCAAAGAACAGTTGGAGCGAAAATTACATTAACATCATACGACGAAAAAACTGTATTAGAATCACCAATTACTTCAAAACAAGGTGATTATGCATTTGACGGAGTTAAGGTTGATTCAAAACCATATACATTAAAGGTAGATGTACCAGGTCACTTTACAATGACTCAAAAAATGGATCCATTATTTGATCATATTCGTGGCGATTTAATGGGTAGACAGCTTCGTTACTTGTTAGATGTAGCTGCAGCTGGAGATGTGAATAAAGACAATGTAATTGATGTCCTTGATGCGATCGAGATTCAAAAATATTGGGGAACAAATAAACTAACAACGGATTTAAACTTCGACAAAGTGATTGATGAAAAAGATATGAATTATATCGTTAAGAACTTTGGTGAAAAAAATCCAACAGTTTCAAATGCACCAAAAGCTAAAAATTCATATAAAGGTGCTACGTTGGACAGTATTTTAGCCGAGTTAGGACTGAAATAATTGGAAAAAACCAATATATGAGTAGTGTAAGGGGGAAGCCATTTTTGGCTTCTCTTTTTGTTTAGAAACTGGAATTAATTTACATAAATATATTTTATTTGGGTTACATTATTTGAATAAAAGTTTCAAAGGGGATTTTCATGAATAATAAAGTGATTCACTCTGTTCATATATATATTTTACTCATCATGTCTACTGGTTTTATGTTACATGTTTTAATTTTACCAAGCATTTTATCATCATCTCATAGAGATTCATGGTTAACTGTTATTTCTAGTATTATTCCATTTTTAATATGGAGTTTCTTGCTGTTCTTTGTTTATAAGAAGATGAATAATGAAGATTTACTTTCTATATTATATAAGGTTTTAAAGAAACCATTTTTCTATCTTTTTGCTGCTATTTTTATTATCTATTTTTTGTTTACTGCTTACATTTCACTAAAAACTACTTTTTATTGGGCGAATACAAATTATACACAGGAAGTACCTGATTTTGTTGTAGTTTTTCTTTTTACTTTTATTTGTTTTTACGCGTCTTCTAAGGGCATAAGAACAATTAGTTCGATTGCGTGGGTCATATTACCAATCGTTGTATTTTTTGGATTTTTAGTTGGTTTAGGAAATACTCGTAATAAACATTATGAATTGTTATTCCCTATATTTGAAAATGGATATAAAGATTATTTTCAAGGCTTTTTATATACATGTTCAGGGTACTTTGAAATTCTGTTTATTTTATTTTTAACACCTTTTCTATCCGATCAGTTAAAGAAAAAGTGGTTATTCGTCGTCAGCGGGGTGTTGCTAATATTAATACTAGGACCGTTAATTGGTGCAATTACAGAGTTTGGAGTGAGTGAGGCAGAAAAACTAAGAAATCCAGCATATGAGCAATGGAGAATTTTAACGCTAGGATTACATGTTACAAGACTAGATTTTCTTTCTATTTTCCAGTGGATATCAGGAACTTTTATTCGTATTAGCCTGAGTGCTTTTATTGCAAATAGTATTTTAAACCATACAGGGACAAAAAAGTGGAGCCTTCCAATTTTATATTTGTTTATATTGGTTGGAGCACTGATTCCTTGGGGAGGGACTTCATTTTTTTATTTCTTACATCACTATTATTTTCTGATTAATTTAATTTTCTTGTGCATAACAATGGTATTTTTATTGATTATTATGACAGTAAAAGGTGAAACATCATGACAAATGACTTAACTTCGATAGAACAATTAAATTTGATCGAGCTACTAGACTCTTTTGAAGATTCTTCAGATATTAAAATTCGGACGAAATCGTATAGTGATGGTGAAACATTACATTTTATTAAGGCAATTTATTGTCATAACTTAGTGAATACAGAATACATTAGCCAAGTACTTCCGAAGATATATGAAATTGTAAAAAAAGAAAACATTTTAAATTATGAATTGATTAGTAATGTTGTTGAAACGAATAAAATTGATAAACAAAAAAATGTATTGAACCAGATTGAAGAGGGGCTTTTTTCAGGGAATTTAGTCATTTTAAGTTCTTTTCTAAATGATATTTTCTTAATTCCTGTGGCTAATCTTGCGAAGAGATCTCCTGAGGAATCAAATATTGAAACGTCGGTCAGAGGTCCAAAGGATGGTTTCGTCGAAAATATTTCTGATAATATGGGCTTAATTAGACAAAGGTTAAAAACATCGTCCCTAAAAAGTATAGAGTTTTTTATCGGTGAAAGAAGTAAGACAAAAGTTATATTACTTTATATGGATGATATTCTAAATCCAATCATTCTCTCTACTGTAAAAGAACGATTACATTCACTTAAACTAGATATTGTTGTTAGTAGTTATGAAATCGAAGAATTATTATATGATCATTCTTTTTCAATCTTTCCATTGATGGATCACACAGGACGGCCTGATTATGTTGTTCAATCAGTCAATCAAGGACGATTTGGAATTTTGGTGGATGGGAATCCTACTTGCTTAATCGGACCAACAAGCATTAATCAGCTACTGTATTCACCTGAAGATATTCATGGCAGTTTTTTTTATGCTAATTTAGTACGCTACTTAAGAATGTTGGCTTTATTGACAACAATTCTATTACCGGGATTTTACTTAGCTTTAATAACCTATCATTTGGATCAAGTACCCTATCCTTATATTGCAACAATCGCAGTTTCCAGATTAGGATTACCCTTATCATCTACTATTGAAACTTTTATCATGTTAGCTTTTTTTGAATTGTTTAAAGAGGCAGGTGTTCGTTTACCAAAAGCTGTTGGACAAACAGTTGCAGTATTAGGTGGGTTATTCATTGGAGATGCAGCAATTCGAGCAGGTTTAACCTCCCCCACGATGTTGGTTGTCATTGCGATAACGGTGATATCTGGTTATACACTTGTTAACCAAAATATAGCTGGAAATATTGTGATACTTAGAGTATTTGTCCTCATTTGTTCTACTATGTTAGGATTATTAGGTTTTTTCTCAGCACTTTTCCTAGTTCTAACACATGTGGCATCATTAACAAGCTTTGGTCAACCATATGCTCTAACAGCTACAAAACCTAATAAAGTTGATATTATGGCGATGATTTTTAGACTCCCTCAGAAATTTTTGAAAAAACGTCATCAAGCTTTGAATCCAATCGATGATACGCGGAAGAAGGAGTAACGAGAAATGAAAAAAACGATTGGGATTGTACTTCTTATTTTTCATTTAATGATGTTATCAGGTTGCTGGGGAAGTAAATTAGTTCAAGCTCAGACATTTGTTACTGGTCTAGGTTTTGATTTTAAGGATAATCAATATATCGTCACATTTCAAGCATTAAACTTTTCAAATATTGCTAAACAGGAAGGTGGATCATTAGTCGAAGCTCCACCAGTTTTAATAGGACAAGCAACTGGCGCAACTATTCAGTCAGCTTTAAATAAACTAGAACAGGAAGCTCCGTTACCACTCTATTATGGACATGTTATTAGTATTGTCCTTAGTAAGAATATAATAGAAAATCAATTGAAGAATGTGAACGCTTTTATTAGTCAGAAGTCATTATTAAGATATAATACATGGCTATTTGGAACAGAGGATGACATAAAGGACATTTTTACTAGTGAAAGCTTCTTTAATCTACCAACTTTATATACCGTTCTTGATCTGCCACAGCTTCAACAAGATAGAAAAAACTTAGTTATTTCAAATATAAGATACTTGGATTATATTTCAAGATACGATGAACCAGTAGGTTCGATTCTAATTCCTTCATTAACAATGAATGAAGAAAATTATGAAGAAGATGTAATGAAAAAGATTGCTTATGTTAATGGTGCTTATATTTTATCTAATAAAAAATTCAAAGGATTTGTAACATCAGGTGATCTAGTTGGTGTCAGATGGCTAGAACAAAAGAATGATACAATTAATATTAGTTTTGAAAAAGAAAAGCTAAATTTAGATGTTAGTCAATCTAAATCTAGAATAAAGGTATTCAATGAAAAAGAGCCACGATATAAAATCAATATCAATGCTGTGGCGATTGTTGAGCAAAATGAAGATTCACTTGGGACGAAAAAAATACAGAAATTGATTGAAGGTAAAATCAAAGATGATTTAAAACTAACCTTAACTAAGTCAACTGATTTTGATACAGATCTATTGAATATAACTGAAAGAGCTTTCCGACTTCATTCGCAGCAATGGGATGTAAAACAAATAAATGAGTTTAAAAAAGATTCAGTAAAAAATATAAATGTTGATGTATATATACAAGAAAACCAAACCTATAAAAGGTAAATGGAAATGATGGAAGGTTAGTGACTAACCTTCTTTTTTTATGAAAAATGAGGGTTATATACAAGAAATACTATCCAAGAATCAAATGATAAAAAATTAGACTTGTATACTAGTCCTTGACGTGGTTTCGGGATGTAGCTTACGATTATTTTAACAATAAAGAAGTTCATAATCATATTAGGGTGTATTTGTTTTTTACGAAAATTTGAGGTTTATTCGAGGTGAATCAGTTTGATTTTTGTAATTGGCGGCGCACGTAGTGGAAAGAGCTCGTATGCTGAAAAACGGATGAAAGAAATGCAAGAAAGTTTGAATGATGTATTATATATTGCGACTGCCATTCCTACCGACGGAGATATGATGAATCGAATTCAGCGACATCAGCAAGATCGGGAAAAAGAGTGGTTTACAATTGAGCAGTATAAGGATTTTCAATTACTAGAAACGGATTGTAATTTTCAAAAGGTAAAACATATTTTATTTGACTGCTTAACGCTTATGATTACAAATATCATGTTTGATCATTATACTGATTTTGACAATATGTCAAATGACGAAATTGAACAGCTTGAAAGTAGTATAAAAGAAGAGATTATAAAGCTAATTGATGTATGCGAGCGTAATAAAAAAACACTATGTATTGTATCAAATGAAGTTGGTTTCGGTCTTGTTCCCTCATATCGATTAGGTATTATTTTTAGAGATATTGCAGGACGAATGAATCAACTGATTGCTTCAAAAGCAACTGAAGTGATACTCGTAACAGCGGGTATACCATTACGAATAAAATAGAGGTAAATAATGAATCGGTTTAAGATGATCCTTAGTTTTTTTTCAACCATCCCAGTAAGGAATGTTCAATTTAAAGAATCAGAGCTTGGAAAAGGAATTCGACTGCTTCCTATAGTAGGTATTATTTTTGGCTGTCTAATAGGTGGATTACATATGCTTTTGCAGTTCCTACATATAGAGAATCAAATTAGTGCATTTTTCATCATCATATTCTATATTTTTTTAACCGGTGGGTTACATCTTGATGGTGTAGCTGATACTTGTGATGGTATATTTAGTCATCGCTCTAAAGAGAGAATACTAGAAATTATGAAAGATAGTCGAATCGGAACATTTGGTGTTGTTTCGTTAATCGTGCTCTTATTAGGTGATTGGTTATTTTTATCTAAAAGCTCCGTATTTGTCATCATATTATTTCCGGTAATAGGTCGCTGGATCGCGTTATGGACATGTCGAATGAGTACTTATGCTAGAGAAGAAGGCTTTGGAAATCAGTTTATAATAGAGGCGAAAAAAACAAAGTCATTAATAGTCTTCATTATATTTACCGTACTTATTTGTGTAGGAAGTATTATGTTTCACCAGTTAGAGGTGATTGTAGCACTAATCATTACATACATGATCATGGTTTCGGTGACCAAAAGAATCAATCGTAAACTAGATGGAATAACAGGAGATGTTATTGGTTTTTCAATTGAATTTTCTCAGTTGTGCTTTTTATGCCTGGTCTTAATTGGTGGTAAATTCATATGAAAATCATATTAGTCAGACATACTGAAAGTGAAGGGAATTTGAAAAAAGTTTATGCTGGATCAACGGATTATGTATTAACGGAGCATGGAGAACGGCAAATTGTAGAAGTGATGATGAAGCTTTTACAGATAATCTCTCCATCATCAACTTATTCATTATATTCTAGTCCACTTCAAAGATGTACGAAGCTTGCAGACGAAATGGAAAGAATGTTACTAACTTCTAAAATTATAGATTCCAGGTTAAGAGAAACGAATTTTGGAATCTTTGAAGATCAGACATATGAAGAATTAAGACAAATATATCCAGATATCGTAGAAGCGTGGATTCAAGATAGCATTCATTTTCAAATTCCAAATGGTGAAAGTTTAGAAATATGTTTTGAACGAGTAAGTGCTTTTTGTAAGGAGTTAATCAATAGGAATGAAGATGCAGTCATTGTTTCTCATGGTGGTATTATAAAATTAATCATTCTAGCACTATTGGATTTAGATTTAAAGGAATTTTGGAAGTTTTATACAAGTAATGGATGTGTAATAGAAATAATATATAATGATGGTTTTGGATATATCAAACAGATAAGTCAATTGGAATTTGGGGATGAGGAATTTGGGAATTAGAAGACTTGTAGTACTTTCACTTTTTATATCAATCAGTGCAATACTGTCTAATATTAAGATTTTTTCTACGATTGCGTTAGATTCTATGCCAGCATTTTTGGCTGCCATGTTAATATCTCCAATTGCAGGTGCAATCGTTGGAGCAGTAGGACATTTGCTTTCTTCGTTCACATCTGGTTTTCCACTGACAGTACCGATGCATTTATTTATCGCATTCCAAATGTTTTGTATCGTTTGGCTATTTGGAGTGTTATATAAGCGCACGAAAGATGTAATAGCAATCAGCGCAGCGATTTTGTTGAATGGTCCAATCGCTACGTTTTTAAGTGGCATTTTAATTGGATACCTAGATGAAACAGTGAGTATCATTGGCTTTTTTAAGTTAATGGTACTTCCTTTAACACTTGTTTCAGCGGTGAACATTATCATTGCATACATAATTCAAAGGGTGATGAATCGTGCGCGTTTCCAAGTATAGGGATGTAACTTTATTACAAATTGATGAGTCTAGATATTTTACAATTGCTTGTGATAGTTGTGGTGGAATTGGAATGAGTGAGTTAGATATTGTAAAGGTGGAAGAGTCACTCGTTGGTTATTTAACTACACGCGTTTGCCTATTTGAAACTCTAGCATTTCGCGCAAAGCCGACTTTGCTTATTAATACCTTATGTGTTGAGATGGAAGGTAGAGGAAAACGTATTTTAACAGGCATTAAACAGGCAATTAAAGAGTATAATGAGGTCCAATTTTTTAATGAAGCATTAGATATTGATATTACTGGAAGCACAGAAGAAAATATTCCTACTTTACAAACCGCATTAGGGATTACAGTAATGGGAGAAATCTATCATCCTTTTGAAAGGCCACTTGTAAATAAAGGTGATGTTGTCATTCTAATTGGATATCCTAAAGTTGGACAAGAAGTATTAATAGATATAAATGAAAATTTAAATGAAATCGTTAGCTTTCAATCGTTAAAACAGTTAACGGTTCTTCAAGGTGTAAAAGATATTTTGCCTGTCGGATCTCAAGGTGTGAAATATGAATTAAAACAATTAAGCAAAATACATAATAAGGACATTCAAATTAACGAAAATGAACCTGCTTTACTAGAAAAATCAGCTGGCCCAGCTACTTGTGTAATTGCAGTTGTTGATCGGAATCATATTCAAAATGTACATGATTGTATATCTCAACAAATTACACAGTTAGGTGAAATTATATAAGATAATGGAGAAGGTATATGGCTAATGCTTTAAAAGATATTTATAACGAAGAATTTATATCTAAAATTTCTCAGTCAATTAAAGAAGTTTATCCAAATTTTGAGGATAAGAAATTTATTAATTTAGTTTTTAATGAACAATGGGTTGAAAAAACACTGAAAGAAAGAATGAGGCATATAACGCTTTGTTTAGGAGAAACTTTACCAAAAGATTATCTTGAAGCTCTGAGTATATTGAAGCAAATTGTAAATATGTTTCCGAAAAATAATTTAGGCTGTATCTTCTTTCCTGATTTTGTAGAAGTATATGGTCTAGCAAATTGGGATTCATCTATTGAAGCACTAGCATTATTTACTCAACACTCAACATCTGAGTTTGCAGTTAGACCTTTTATTGTTGAAGATGAAGAAAAAATGATGACTCAAATGGTAGAATGGTCTAAACATCCAAATGAACATGTAAGAAGGTTAGCAAGCGAAGGAAGTCGCCCAAGATTACCATGGGGAATGGTGCTAAGAAGTCTAAAAAATGATCCATCTCCAATTTTACCAATCTTAGAGAATTTAAAAGAAGATGAGTCTCTTTATGTTCGAAAAAGTGTAGCGAATAATATAAATGACATTTCAAGAGATCATCCGAATCTTGTATTAAATCTTGCAAAAAGTTGGTACGGAACAAATGCATATACGAACTGGATTGTTAAGCATGCATGTAGAACATTATTAAAACAAGGGAACAAGGAAGCGATGTCGATCTTTGGATTTGATTCAGCAGATTCGGTTTCGATTGAAGATTTTACAATAAGTCCAGAGAAATTAAGGATTGGTGAAGAATTACACTTCTCTTTTAAAGTGATAAGTAATCAGTCAACGTCGTCAAAAGTTCGGATAGAATATAAAATTGACTATGTAAAAGCGAACGGTAGTCGATCAAGGAAAATTTTTAAAGTAAGTGAAAATCATGTTGATCAATCTAAACCACTACAATACAATAAAACCCATTCTTTTAAAGACTTGTCTACTAGAAAGCATTATAGTGGCACGCACACCATAACACTCTTACTTAATGGAAATGAGATGGTGAGTAAAGACTTTATTGTTGAATAACAAGCTGAAATAGTAAGTAAACAATGTGCTGTCGATTTCAATGTAAATCTCTACAACTAAATGAAAATAGAAATAGAGTTGCCTATGCAACTCTATTTTTATTTTCCAAATCTATTCTCTATTTTCTTTTCTAAATGATAGGATGGTTGTTTTTAAAGATGCATAAGAACCTATTGCTGCATAACCATAAAACCATCCCATAAAAATACCTGAAAACAGATGTTGTCTATGACTAATAAAAATAGAAAAACAGAGTCCTAATACTAGTGCCACAGTCGGTACATAAGGTTTCTTTATTTTTAAAAATACTTTTAGGAGTTGGGTGACAACCAGTACAATGGGAACTGCAAGAATAGCATCCCAAAAATTTGTTTGAATCGTAGGAAAGTCCATCATGACACACCTTTTTAATTTATTATCTACCTAATTAGCAAAGTTATATTCAATTATGATGGGATTTTACACAAAATCAATTGACTAAGGGGTTGTGAGAATTTCTGGGATCATTCATAGTTTCGGTTACCCACTCTTAGATTATTTAATTACACATTCATTCAAAAGAAAAGCAAGGATGCCAGATAAAGTATAAGTGAATAAATTTTAATTTTTTGTCCGAGTTTATTTGATTCGTCTAAACAGATTAATATCTTATTGAATATAATATTATGATGAAATAAATACTTTATTGTTTTATCAAATGTAAATGCTTATATAAACTTTATGTAGGAGGTGCCCTAACAGTTGGGGATATACAAAAACGTAAAGACGGCACTTGCGTCAATATTGATCATAGATATCAAAAAAATGATAGTAAAATATGATAATGGAAAAAAATCCAATTTGTTGTTTGATAGAGATGAAGACCTCGAAGAAAGAGAGGACGAGATCGAGGACTTTCTTGAAAGTATCAAATGGAAAAATGCGATAGAAGTTAAAATAAAGCTTTATAACGGAACGAAAATTTCAATTTATATAGATGATATTAAATATGATGGAATACAAGTTTCTTCAGTACCAATAGCGAAATCAATTCAACCTGAATCATTAAGTACAATTATTACATCTGAAAAGAATACTTTAATGACATTACCAGGTGCGATTGTGGGTCCAAAAATATTTGAGACAATACTTCCACCTGGTCCATCAAGTCCAACAGGAGCTTCGGGACAAGCATTCCCACCGGGCCCACCAAGTCAGACTGGTTCAACGGGTTCAACTGGAGTTACAGGAATAACAGGACCAACAGGATCCACGGGAGCAACCGGAGCGAGTGGGGTAACAGGATCAACGGGAGCAACCGGAGCGACAGGAGTAACAGGATCAACTGGGGGAACAGGCCAAACCGGAGCAACTGGAGTAACAGGAGCGACTGGACTAACAGGTGAAACAGGAGCAACCGGAGTAACGGGAGCAACAGGTCCAACCGGAGCAATCGGAGTAACAGGAGCGACTGGTCCAACAGGTGGAACAGGCTCAACCGGAACAACTGGAGTAACGGGAGCAGCAGGTTCAACCGGAGCAACAGGGTTAACTGGAGTAACAGGAGCAACCGGAGTAACTGGTGAAACGGGAGTAACAGGCTCAACTGGAACAACAGGAAATACTGGAGCAACCGGCTCAACAGGTGAAACCGGAGCAACCGGGGCGACAGGAGTAACAGGGTCAACAGGTGAAGCAGGTCCAACAGGTGAAACAGGCTCAACAGGATCAACGGGAGTAACCGGAGCAACCGGGGCGACAGGAGTGACCGGGACAACAGGTGAAACAGGCTCAACAGGATCAACGGGAGTAACCGGAGCAACCGGGGCGACAGGAGTGACCGGGACAACAGGTGAAACAGGAATACCAGGAGTAACAGGAGCGACTGGTCCAACTGGAGTAACGGGAGCAACAGGGTTAACCGGAGTAACCGGCTCAACAGGAACAACAGGTTCAACGGGAGCAACAGGTCCAACGGGGGTAACCGGTTCAACAGGAGCAACAGGAGCGACAGGTGAAACTGGCTCAACGGGAGTAACAGGCCCGACTGGTCCAACTGGAGTAACGGGAGCAACAGGGTTAACCGGAGTAACCGGCTCAACAGGAACAACAGGTGAAACGGGAGTAACTGGTCCAACGGGAGTAACTGGTTCAACAGGTGAAACGGGAGTAACCGGAGCAACAGGATCAACGGGAGTAACTGGATCAACAGGTGAAACCGGAGCAACCGGGGAGACAGGAGTAACAGGTGAAACTGGTCAGACAGGAGCAACCGGTCCAACAGGAGTAACGGGAGTAACAGGAGCGACAGGTGAAACTGGCTCAACAGGAGTAACGGGAGAAACAGGTCCAACCGGAGCAACCGGTGTAACAGGAACAACGGGAGTAACCGGATTAACGGGAGTAACCGGTCCAACGGGGGTAACCGGAGCAACAGGACCAACCGGAGTAACAGGGGCAACAGGATCAACCGGAGTGACAGGAACAACGGGAGAAACAGGCCCGACGGGGGCAACCGGAGCAACTGGAGGAACGGGAACAACCGGATTAACAGGTCCGACGGGGGCAACCGGATTAACGGGAGTAACAGGAGTAACAGGGGCAACCGGTCTAACAGGAGTAACCGGAGAAACAGGTCCAACAGGTGTAACAGGAGTAACAGGAGCGACAGGTGAAACTGGCTCAACAGGAACAACGGGAGCAACAGGCCCGACGGGGGCAACAGGAACAACGGGAGTGACAGGAGCAACGGGAGTAACAGGAGCGACTGGTATAACAGGAACAACAGGAGTAACCGGGTCAACGGGAGTAACAGGAACAACGGGAGTAACTGGTGAAACAGGATCAACCGGAGCGACAGGAGTAACTGGAGCTACTGGAGCCACAGGTGAAACAGGACTAACCGGAGTTACAGGAGTAACCGGCTCAACTGGAACAACAGGAAATACCGGAGCAACCGGATCAACGGGAGTAACAGGCCCAACGGGAGCAACAGGAGTAACCGGAGTAACAGGATCAACGGGAGTAACCGGTGAAACAGGAGCAACCGGATCAACGGGAGTAACAGGCCCAACGGGGGCAACAGGAGTAACAGGAGCAACGGGAGTAACAGGAGCGACAGGTGAAACTGGCTCAACCGGATTAACGGGAGCAACCGGAGCAACCGGATCAACGGGAGCAACCGGTGCAACGGGAGTAACAGGGGCAACAGGAGCAACAGGAGTAACAGGGGCAACCGGTCCAACAAGTGTAACAGGAGCAACCGGAGTGACAGGATCAACGGGAGTAACAGGAGCGACTGGTATAACCGGAGCAACCGGAGCAACAGGTGTAACCGGATCAACGGGAGTAACAGGGGCAACCGGAGTGACAGGATCAACGGGAGTAACAGGAGCGACTGGTATAACAGGAGCAACAGGAGCGACTGGTATAACAGGAGCAACAGGTGTAACCGGAGCAACAGGTGCAACCGGAGCAACCGGTCCAACGGGAGTAACCGGAGTAACAGGGGCAACAGGTGTAACCGGATCAACAGGTCCAACGGGAGTAACCGGAGCAACAGGTCCAACGGGAGTAACAGGATCAACGGGGGCAACCGGAGCAACAGGTAGTCAACCAACTTTTGCTTTTGCTGAAAATCCAGGTTCAATTGCAATCTTTCCACCACTAAATACAGAGGTAACCGTTGTAAGTGTAACGCAAGCTGTTCTTGTTAACCAAAGACTAAAAATTGATTATGCATTAGGGGTTGAAATAGTTACGACAGCAAACTGGCAAATAATATTTGAAATGCGGTTATATAGGGATGCT
>Ga0102589_1003532_pt1 | contig 16108 bp, 13 predicted proteins | sample AraplaMF_Col_mLB_FD_76858 | JGI IMG/M metagenome (GOLD analysis project Ga0102589, IMG submission 76858) | Arabidopsis root microbial communities from the University of North Carolina, USA - plate scrape MF_Col_mLB | ecosystem: Host-associated > Plants > Roots > Endosphere | place: USA... | reverse complement strand
GCTGGCCGATCGTGTACTTGTAGGCCATGGCCACGAGCGTGGGCATCTTCGCGATCAGGCGGATCGCGGCGATCTCGCGGTGCTCGGGATTGTTGATGTCCGTGCTGTCGTGATAGAAGGCCGACAGGGCGCCCACCAGACCGGTCATGATGGCCATCGGGTGCGCGTCGCGGCGGAAGCCGCGCAGGAAGAACTGCATCTGCTCGTTGACCATCGTGTGGTTGGTCACGAGCTTCGTGAAGTTGGCCTTCTTGGCTGCGTCCGGCAGTTCACCGTACAGCAGCAGGTGGCAGGTCTCGAGGAAGTCGCAGTTGGTCGCGAGCTGCTCGATGGGGTAGCCGCGGTACAGCAGCTCGCCCTTGTCGCCATCGATGTACGTGATGGCCGACTGGCAGGCGGCGGTCGACATGAAGCCCGGGTCGTACGTGAACATGCCGGTCTGCGCATACAGCTTGCGGATATCGATCACGTCGGGGCCAACGGTGCCCTTGTAGATCGGCAGTTCGACGCTGTCGCCGCCGTTGCTGAACGACAGCGTGGCCTTGGTATCGGATGCTTTCATTTCGGTTTACTTTCAGAGGTGGATTCAGGACGAAGGAGAAATTGCAGGGCGCTGCGCGCCGTCGGTGCGCATGAGCTGCAGCAAAGCGACCACCTCGGCCCCGGCCCATTCGGGCTCGGGCTCCTTTCTGCGCAGAAGGAGGTCGAGGAGGTCGTTGTCCGACAGGTCCATCAATGTCTCCATCGCTCCCGCCTGACCCACGGTCATGCGGGATTCGTGCCGCTCGAAGAAGCGGGCGATGAACAGGTCGTTCTCGAGCAGCCCGCGCCGGCAGCGCCATTTGAGCTTGCTCAGCGCGCGTTCGCTGAGCAGCTCCTGGGGGTCGACGGCGGATTGCATGATGACTTTCTGAAGAACGGCTGGACCGCGGGGCTCAGATGGCGCGGCGCACCATCAATTCCTTGATCTTGCCGATGGCCTTGGTGGGGTTCAGGCTCTTGGGGCACACGTCGACGCAGTTCATGATCGTGTGGCAGCGGAAGAGGCGGTACGGATCTTCCAGGTTGTCCAGGCGCTCGGCGGTGGCTTCGTCGCGGCTGTCGGCGATGAAGCGGTAGGCCTGCAGCAGGCCGGCGGGGCCCACGAACTTGTCGGGGTTCCACCAGAAGCTCGGGCAGCTCGTGGAGCAGCTCGCGCACAGGATGCACTCGTACAGGCCGTTGAGCTCCTCGCGTTCTTCGGGCGACTGCAGGCGTTCCTTCTCGGGCGGCACGGTGTCGTTCTGCAGGTACGGCTTGATCGAGTTGTACTGCTTGAAGAACTGCGTCATGTCCACGATCAGGTCGCGGATCACCGGCAGGCCGGGCAGCGGCTTCAACACGATCGTGCCCTTGAGCGTGAGCATGTTGGTCAGGCAGGCGAGGCCGTTCTTGCCGTTGATGTTCATCGCGTCGGAACCGCACACGCCTTCGCGGCACGAGCGGCGGAACGACAGCGTGGGATCCTGCGCTTTGAGCTTCATCAAGGCGTCGAGCAGCATGCGTTCGTGGCCGTCGAGTTCGATCTCGACCGTCTGCATGTAGGGCTTGGCGTCCTTGTCCGGGTCGTAGCGGTAGATCTGGAATGTGCGCTTCATCGTGGTGACCTTGTGAATGCTTTTACGTGGCTGACTGTGTGAGCCGATGCTTAGAACGTGCGGACCTTCGGCGGAACCGAGGCCACGGTGAGCGGCTGCAGCTTGACGGGCTTGTACGAGAGGCGGTTGTCCGCGCTGTACCAGAGCGTGTGCTTCATCCAGTTGGCGTCGTCGCGGCCGAGCGGCGCGACCGGATCGTCCGCGGGACGCTCGTAGTCCTCCACCGTGTGGGCGCCGCGGCATTCCTTGCGGGCGGCCGCCGAGACCATGGTGGCCTGCGCCACTTCGATCAGGTTGTCGACTTCCAGTGCTTCGATGCGGGCGGTGTTGAACACCTTCGACTTGTCCTTCAGGCCGATCGCGTTGACGCGCTCGCGCACGGCGGCGATCTTGACCACGCCTTCGTCCATCGAGGCCTGCTTGCGGAACACGGCGGCGTGCTGCTGCATGACGGCGCGGATCTCGCCGGCCACGTCCTGCGCGTACTCGCCGCCGGTGGCGGATTCGAGCCGGTTCAGGCGCTCCAGCGTGCGGTCGGCCGCATCCTTCGGCAGTTCCTTGTGTTCCTTGAGCTTGTCGTTGAACTCGACGATGTGGTTGCCGGCCGCGCGGCCGAACACCAGCAGGTCGAGCAGCGAGTTGGTGCCCAGGCGGTTCGCGCCATGCACGCTCACGCACGAGCATTCGCCCACGGCGTAGAGGCCGTTCACCACGGCGCTGTTGTCTTCGCCCTTCTGGATGACGACCTGGCCGTTGATGTTGGTCGGGATGCCGCCCATCTGGTAGTGGATGGTCGGCACGACCGGAATCGGTTCCTTGGTGATGTCGACGTTGGCGAAGTTGACGCCGATTTCGTACACCGAGGGCAGGCGCTTGTGGATGGTGTCGGCGCCCAGGTGGTCGAGCTTGAGCAGCACGTAGTCCTTGTTGGGACCGCAGCCTCGGCCTTCCTTGATTTCCTGGTCCATCGAACGCGAGACGAAGTCGCGCGGCGCCAGGTCCTTCAGCGTGGGCGCATAGCGCTCCATGAAGCGTTCGCCGTTGCTGTTCAGCAGGATCGCGCCTTCGCCGCGGCAGCCTTCGGTCAGCAGCACGCCGGCGCCGGCCACGCCGGTCGGGTGGAACTGCCAGAACTCCATGTCCTGCAGCGGAATGCCCGAACGGGCCGCCATGCCGAGGCCGTCGCCGGTGTTGATGAAGGCATTGGTCGAGGCCTGGAAGATGCGGCCTGCGCCGCCGGTGGCCAGCAGCACGGTCTTGGCCTGCAGGATGTGCAGGTCGCCGGTTTCCATTTCGAGGGCGGTCACGCCGACCACGTCGCCTTCGTCGTCGCGGATCAGGTCGAGCGCCATCCATTCGACGAAGAACTGGGTGCGGGCCTCGACGTTCTTCTGGTAGAGCGTGTGCAGCATCGCGTGGCCGGTGCGGTCTGCCGCGGCGCAGGCGCGCTGCACAGGCTTCTCGCCGTAGTTGGCCGTGTGGCCGCCGAACGGACGCTGGTAGATCGTGCCGTCGGGGTTGCGGTCGAACGGCATGCCGAAGTGTTCGAGCTCGTACACGACCTTCGGGGCTTCGCGGCACATGAACTCGATCGCGTCCTGGTCGCCGAGCCAGTCGGAGCCCTTGATCGTGTCGTAGAAGTGGTAGTGCCAGTTGTCCTCGCTCATGTTGCCGAGCGATGCACCCACGCCGCCCTGGGCAGCGACGGTGTGCGAACGGGTCGGGAACACCTTGGAGAGCACGGCCACGTTGAGGCCGGCACGGGCGAGCTGCAGCGAGGCGCGCATGCCGGAGCCGCCGGCACCGACGATCACGACGTCGAACTTGCGCTTGGTGATTTGTTCTTTTGTGTAGGTCATGGTGGGGTCAGATCTTCCAAAGCACTTGAATGGCCCAACCCGCACAACCGACAAGCCAGACGATGGTGAAAATTTGAAGGGCGAGGCGAATGCCGACGGGCTGGACGTAGTCCATCCACACGTCGCGCATGCCGACCCACACGTGGTAGAGCAGGGCGACGATCACCGAGAAGGTCAGGACCTTCATCCACTGCGCGGCGAAGATGCCGGCCCAGAGGTCGTAGCCGATGGGGCCGCGGGTGAAGATCAGCTGTGCGAGCAGGATGATCGTGAAGAGCGCCATCAGGCCGCCCGTGATGCGCTGGCTGAGCCAGTCGCGCAAACCGTAGTGCGCGCCGACGACGATGCGCTTGGAGCCGTAATTCACAGACATGGGTGGCTCCTTCTCAGTACAGGCCGAACAGCTTGGCGCCGAGCACCAGGGTGAGCAGGACGCTCAGGGCCAGCGTGGCGATGGCCGAGGTATGGCCGAATTCCTTGGTCACGGCCGCATGGCTCACGTCCATCCAGAGGTGACGCAGGCCGGCGATGAAGTGGTGCAGGTAGGCCCAGATCAGCGCGAGCGCGACGAGCTTGAAAAACCATCCCGGAACGAAACCAAGGCCGCTGTTGAATGCGGCCTTGAACCTGGCGAACGAATAGTCCGACGAGAGCGAGGTGTCGAACATCCAGATGATGAACGGCAGCAGCAGGAACATGATGATGCCGCTCACGCGGTGCAGGATCGACACGATGCCGGCCGGCGGAAGCCGGTAGGTCGTGAGATCGGTGAAGGCATTGATGTTTCGGAATTCGCGACGCGGTGGCCGGGGGGGAGTTGCAAGCTCTGTCATTGGAGGGTGGCTTTCGTGGCTTTGTGACTTGTTGGCTTGTTCTGAGAGCGAACGCTTTTGTTTCTTCTGCGGAAGTGCAAACAACGCAAAATTCTATTGCAATGCACCATCGCGCATCCGTCGTGCCCGTGTCGGCGCACCGCGGCAGTCGGATGCTATTGACTTCGTAGCGCGTTGCGCGCGCTGTGCGTCGTGTGCAAGGCCCTTCGGCAGTTGTTCCATATCGATGCGGCCTCAACCCAGTTGGTTGCGATAGTGGTGCGTGTCGGTGCGATAGAGGCCGCGGCGCAGCTCCATCGGCATGTCGTGGTACGTGTGCGCCACGCGCTCCACACTCAGCAACGGCATCTGCGGCGTCACCGCCAGCAGCGCAGCTTGCTCCGCATCGGGCAGCACTGCACGGATTTTTTCTTCGGCACGCACCATGCGCACGCCGAACTCGGTTTCGAAGAGCGCGTACATCGGCCCGGGCCAGGCGCGCAGCCGATCGGCCGTGAGCCCCTTGAAGGGCGTGCCGGGCAGCCACAGGTCTTCGAGGATGGTCGGCACGCCTGCATAGGCGAGCACGCGCCGCACCTGCAGCACCGCGTCGCCGGTGCGCAGGCCCAGGGCGCGCGCCACGTCGGCCGATGCGCGCAGGCGCTTGCAGTCGACGATGGTGCGTTCCGCGGGGCCTTCGGTGTTCGGGTCGCCGGCGTCGGGCACGAGCTTGAGGAAGCGGTACTGCACATGCTGCTCGGCATGCGTCGCGACGAAGGTGCCTTTCCCCTGGCGCCGCACCACGAGGTTTTCCGCCGAAAGCTCGTCGATGGCCTTGCGCACCGTGCCCTGGCTCACGCGATAGCGCACGGCCAGGTCCATCTCGCTCGGGATCGGTTCGCCCGGCTTCCACTCGCCCGCCTGCAGGCTCTGCAGGATCAAGGTCTTGATCTGCTGGTAGAGCGGACTGAAGGACGGCGTCGTGGGCTCGTCGAGGGCTGTGGGGGTGTTCATGGCAGCGGTGGGGTGCGCCTTGGCGGACCCCCTAAGGATATCTTATATAAGACATAAGACGACGCTCATCGAATCGGCTTAAAATGCGGGCCGGTCTCGCGGCGCGGGACGCGTTTGATCCCCCGTTGGACCCGTGGCGCTCCACGAGAGCGCCGACACCGTTTCATCACCTTCTGGAGTCTTCCCATGAGCAAAAAGCCTGTTCGCGTTGCCGTCACCGGTGCCGCCGGTCAGATCGGTTACGCCCTGTTGTTCCGTATCGCTTCCGGCGAAATGCTCGGCAAAGATCAGCCGGTCATCCTGCAACTGCTCGAAATCCCCGACGAGAAGGCCCAGAAGGCGCTCAAGGGCGTGATGATGGAACTCGACGACTGCGCTTTCCCGCTGTTGGCCGGCATGGAAGCCCACGGCGACCCGATGACCGCCTTCAAGGACGCCGACTACGCGCTGCTGGTCGGTTCGCGCCCGCGTGGCCCCGGCATGGAACGTGCCGAGCTGCTGGCCGTCAATGGCGCCATCTTCACGGCGCAAGGCAAGGCCCTCAACGCCGTCGCCAGCCGCAACGTCAAGGTGCTCGTGGTCGGCAACCCGGCCAACACCAATGCCTACATCGCCATGAAGAGCGCGCCCGACCTGCCGCGCAAGAACTTCACCGCCATGCTGCGCCTGGACCACAACCGCGCCGCCAGCCAGATCGCCGCCAAGACCGGCAAGGCCGTGGCCGACATCGAGAAGCTCACCGTCTGGGGCAACCACTCGCCCACGATGTATGCCGACTACCGCTTCGCCACCATCAACGGCGAGAGCGTCGCCAAGATGATCAACGACCAGGAGTGGAACGCCAACACCTTCCTGCCGACCGTCGGCAAGCGCGGCGCGGCCATCATCGAGGCACGCGGTCTGTCGTCGGCCGCCTCGGCCGCCAACGCCGCCATCGACCACATGCGCGACTGGGCCCTGGGCACCAACGGCAAGTGGGTCACCATGGGCATCCCGTCGGATGGCCAGTACGGTATTCCGAAGGACGTGATGTTCGGCTTCCCGGTCACCTGCGAAAACGGTGAGTACAAGCTGGTCGAAGGCCTCGAGATCGACGCATTCAGCCAGGAACGCATCAACAAGACGCTCGAAGAGCTCGAAGGCGAACGCGCCGGCGTGGCCCACCTGCTGTAAGCAAGGCCAGCCAGCATGCTCGACTGGAACCCCGCGCTCTACCGTCGCTACGAGGACGAGCGCACCCGGCCCGCACAGGAACTCCTGGCGCGGGTGCCTCTGGCCGAGGCCGCCCGCGCGGTCGACCTCGGTTGTGGCCCGGGCAATTCCACCGAGCTGCTGGTGCACCGGTTCCCGAAGGCGCAAGTCCTCGGGACCGACAACTCCGAAGCCATGCTGGCCAGCGCGCGCGAGCGCCTGCCCCATGCGCGCTTCGCGCTGAGCGACATCGCGACCTGGGCGCCGCAAGAAGCGCCCGACCTCATCTATGCCAACGCGGCCCTGCAGTGGGTGCCGGATCACGAAAAGCTGATCCCGCGCCTGTTCGACGCGCTGGCCCCGGGTGGCGTGCTCGCCATCCAGATGCCCGACAACCGCCAGGAGCCCACGCACCGCCTGATGCGCGCGCTGGCGGCCGAAGCGCCCTGGGCCGAGCCCATCGGCGATGCCGACCGGCTGCGCACCCTGCTGCTGCCCCTCGGCGGCTATTACGACCTGCTGGCGCCGAAGGCCGCCCATGTCGATGTCTGGCACACGATCTACCAGCACCCGATGGCCGATGCCGCGGCCATCGTCGAATGGGTGCGCGGCACCGGCCTGAAGCCCTTCGTCGACCGGCTTCCGCCCGACCTGCGGGCGAGCTACCTCGCCGAGTACGAGCGTCGCGTGGACGCGGCCTATCCGGTGCGCGCCGACGGCAGGCGCCTGCTCGCCTTCCCCCGCATGTTCATCGTGGCGCAAAAGAAAGCATGACGACATCAGTTCACCCGGGTGAAGTGCTGCTCGGCGCGCAGGCCGGCGCCGTGACGCTGCCCGTGTGCGACCACTACAGCGGCGTCGAGGCCCGCATGAAGAAGAGCCTCGCGCTCCAGACCGAGATGGCCGAGGAGTTCGGCGCCTGCGTGTTCGACGTCACCCTCGACTGCGAAGACGGCGCTCCGGTGGGCGGCGAGGCGGAGCATGCCGTGCTCGTCACCGAACTGGCGCTGGCGGCGAAACCCGGCATGCGTGTCGGCGTGCGGGTGCATCCGGTCGACCACCCGGCCTTCGCCGGCGACGTGGTCACCATCGCGGGCCGTGCCGGTCACCGGCTCAGCCACCTGATGGTGCCGAAGGTCGAATCGGTGGCCGATGTGTTGCAAGCTGTCGCAGCGCTCGAGGCCGCGGATGCCGATGCATTGCCGCTGCATGTGCTGATCGAATCGCCTCTTGCGGTCCACAACGCCTTCGAGATCGCGGCGCATCCGCGCGTGCAATCGCTGAGCTTCGGCCTGATGGATTTCGTGTCGGCGCATGCCGGCGCGATCCCCGCCGACGGCATGGGGGCGGCCGGCCAGTTCACCCATCCGCTGGTGGTGCGCGCCAAGCTGGCCATCGCCTCGGCGGCGCATGCCTTCGGCAAGGTGCCTTCGCACTGCGTGGTCACGGAGTTCAACGACACCGATGCGATGCGCGTCGCGGCCCGCAAGGCGGCCACCGAATTCGGCTACACGCGCATGTGGAGCATCCATCCGAACCAGATCCGCCCCATCCTCGAGGCCTTTGCGCCCGACGAGGCGCAGATTCAAATTGCCACACAAATCATTGCAAAAGCCGCACTTGCGGATTGGGCTCCGACACAAATTGATGGCACATTGCACGACCGCGCGAGCTACCGCCACTTCTGGCAGGTCTTGACGCGTGCCCACGCAACAGGGCGCGCGTTGCCCCCCGAGGCGAAAGCCTGGTTTGCGCTCGCGGCCTCCTGAAACCCTCCGAATCCAGCCTCAAGGAAATCCACACATGAAGAAAATTGCCCTGATCGCCGCCGTTGCACTGGCCCTGCCGCTCGCAGCCATCGCACAGGACGCCAAGCCCGCGGCCAAGACCGAAGCCAAGAAGGCGCCTCCCAAGAAGCAGGTCACCCGCCGCGCCGCCAAGGCGGTGGAAGAAGTCACGCCGGTCAGCACCGGCACCGACGTGGTGCTCACCGACACCGACCTGGCCGTGGCCCAGCGCGTCTCGACCGGCCGCGCCCAGTGCGAACTCGGCGCCGACGTGACCGTGACGCCCGACGAGAAGAAGCCCGGCTTCTTCACCGTGACCACCAAGGGCCTGAAGTACCGCATGCACCCGGTCGAAAGCCGCACCGGCGCCATCCGCCTCGAAGACCCGCACGCCGGCGCCATGTGGCTCCAGCTCGGCAACAAGTCGATGCTGATGAACCAGAAGGCCGGCCTGCGCATTGCCGACGAATGCCAGACCGCCGCACAGGTCGCATTCGCCGAAGAAATGAAGAAGAACCCGCCGAAGAGCCTTTTCGAAGGCGCTGACCCGGCCAAGAAGTAAGCGTACCGAACAGGGGTGCGGCGCGGCTCTTGCTTGCCGTGCCGCACACCCGCCAAGCCAGTTTCCGGAGAAAAGAAGATGTTGCAAGCCTACGTTGACCATGTTGCCGAACGCGCCGCGCTCGGTATCCCGCCGCTGCCATTGAGCGCAAAGCAAACCGCCGAAGCGATCGAGCTCCTGAAGAGCGCGAATGCCAAGGATGGTGCCTTCCTGCTCGATCTGCTCACCTATCGCGTGCCCGCCGGCGTCGACGACGCGGCCAAGGTCAAGGCGAGCTACCTCGCAGCCGTGGCGCATGGCACCGAGAAGAGCGAGTTCATTTCGCGCGCCCGCGCCACCGAACTGCTCGGCACCATGCTCGGCGGCTACAACATCAGCCCGATGATCGACCTGCTTGACGACGCCGAAGTCGGCGCCGTGGCGGCCGAGGGCCTGAAGAAAACCCTGTTGATGTTCGACCAGTTCCACGACGTCAAGGAAAAGGCCGACAAGGGCAACGCCAACGCCAAGGGCGTGCTGCAGAGCTGGGCCGACGCCGAGTGGTTCACGAGCCGTCCCGAAGTGCCCGAGAGCATCACCGTCAGCATCTTCAAGGTGGCCGGCGAAATCAACACCGACGACCTGTCCCCCGCACCCGACGCGACCACGCGTCCCGACATTCCGATGCACGCGCTCGCGATGCACAAGAACGCGCGCCCCGGCATCGTCCCCGAAGAAGACGGCAAGCGCGGCCCGGTGAAGTTCATCGAAGACCTGCGCGCCCGCGGCCACCTCGTGGCCTATGCCGGCGACGTGGTCGGCACGGGTTCGTCGCGCAAGAGCGCCACCAACTCGGTGCTGTGGTTCACCGGCGAAGACATTCCCTTCGTGCCGAACAAGCGCTTCGGCGGCGTCTGCCTCGGCGGCAAGATCGCGCCGATCTTCTACAACACCATGGAAGACTCGGGCGCGCTGCCCATCGAGCTCGACGTGGCGCAGATGAACATGGGCGACGTGGTCGAGCTGCGTCCCTACGAAGGCAAGGCCCTGAAGGACGGCAAGGTCATTGCCGAATTCAAGGTCAAGAGCGACGTGCTGTTCGACGAAGTGCGCGCCGGCGGCCGCATTCCGCTGATCATCGGCCGCGGCCTCACGGCCAAGGCGCGCGAGGCGCTGGGCCTGCCGGCCTCGACGCTGTTCCGCCTGCCGCAAAGCCCGGTCGACACCAAGAAGGGCTTCTCGCTCGCGCAGAAGATGGTCGGCCGCGCCTGCGGCCTGCCCGAAGGCCAGGGCGTTCGCCCGGGCACCTACTGCGAACCCAAGATGACCTCGGTCGGCTCGCAGGACACCACCGGCCCGATGACGCGCGACGAGCTCAAGGACCTGGCCTGCCTGGGCTTCTCGGCCGACCTCGTGATGCAGTCGTTCTGCCACACGGCGGCGTACCCGAAGAAGGTCGACGTCAAGATGCACCATGAACTCCCCGAGTTCATGGCCAACCGCGGTGGCGTCTCGCTGCGTCCGGGCGACGGCGTGATCCACAGCTGGCTCAACCGCCTGCTGACGCCCGACACCGTCGGCACCGGCGGCGACAGCCACACCCGTTTCCCGATCGGCATCAGCTTCCCCGCAGGCTCCGGCCTCGTGGCCTTCGCCGCTGCCACCGGCGTGATGCCGCTGGACATGCCCGAATCGGTGCTCGTGCGCTTCAAGGGCAAGATGCAGCCCGGCGTCACGCTGCGCGACCTGGTCAATGCCATTCCGCTGTACGCCATCAAGAGCGGCCTGCTGACGGTCGAGAAGAAGGGCAAGAAGAACATCTTCTCGGGCCGCATCCTCGAAATCGAAGGCCTGCCGGACCTGAAGGTCGAACAGGCCTTCGAACTGAGCGACGCCTCGGCCGAGCGCTCGGCCGCCGGCTGCACGGTGCACCTGAACAAGGAACCGATCATCGAGTACATCAACAGCAACATCACGCTGATGAAGTGGATGATTGCCGAAGGCTATGCCGACGCCCGCACGCTGGCGCGCCGCATCGCCGCGCAGGAAGCCTGGCTCCAGGATCCGCAGCTGCTCAAGGGCGATGCCGATGCCGACTATGCCGCCGTCATCGACATCGACCTGGCCGAGATCCACGAACCCATCGTGGCCTGCCCGAACGACCCGGACGACGTGAAGACGCTGAGCGACGTGGCCGGTGCCGCGATCGACGAAGTGTTCATCGGCTCGTGCATGACCAACATCGGCCACTTCCGCGCCGCGTCCAAGCTGCTCGAAGGCAAGCGCGACATCCCGGTCAAGCTGTGGATCGCACCGCCCACCAAGATGGATGCGCAACAGCTCACCGAAGAAGGCCACTACGGCGTGTTCGGCAATGCCGGTGCCCGCACCGAAATGCCGGGCTGCTCGCTGTGCATGGGCAACCAGGCCCAGGTGCGCGAAGGTGCCACGGTGATGTCGACCAGCACCCGCAACTTCCCCAACCGCCTGGGCAAGAACACCAACGTGTACCTCGGCTCGGCCGAGCTGGCCGCCATCTGCTCGCGCCTCGGTCGCATCCCGACCCGGGAAGAGTACATGGCAGCGACCGGCGTGCTCGACGCGTCGAGCGCGCAGATCTACCAGTACCTGAACTTCGACAAGATCGACGACTACAAGGGCGTGGCGGACGCGGTTGCGGCCTGATCCCCCTGGCGCACCCACGAAAAGCCCCGCTTCGGCGGGGCTTTTTTGTGGGCGTGGCGCGACGGCCTCCGACATGCAGGAACGCCCTTGACCGGCTGTGTGCGGGTGTCACGAAGCCCAAGACTGGTGTCAGTCAATCCGCACGCGCTCGCCGCCAAGGGGCCGAACCAGCGCACCGAACGCGAACAGGCCTTTCTCGATCACGAGGTGCGCACGCTCTGCCGCATGCTCGACGACCACGCCATCGACGAGGCACACGACCTGCCGCCCGAGGTCTGGCGCTACCTGCGGGCGGCCGACAAGGTCATCCAGGTGGACGACTTCGAAGGCCCCGCGGCGCAGAAGCGCCCGGATCTCAACCCGCCGGCCGTGCCGCCATCGCCGCCAGTGCCGCCGCCGTCTGCGCATCGGCCGGAAAGAACGACTCCACCGCCAGTTCCTGCAGCGTGACGTCGACCGGCGTGCCGAAGATCGTTGTGGTGCTGATGAAGCTCAGCACGCCGTTCGGCGTGACGAGCTGGAAGGGCACCACCACGCCCGACAGTTCCGTGTCGGGCGCGGGCACGTCGTGGCTCACCTGGGGGGCGGGGAAGGCCTCGAGTTCGTCGTGCAGCGCCTGCAGCACGGCATCGCCCGTCGCGGCAATCTGCTGTTGCAGCCGTTCGAGCAGGTGGGTGCGCCACTGCGCGAGGTTGGCGATGCGCGAGGCCAGTCCGTCGGGGTGCAGGCTCAGCCGCAGCACGTTGATGGGCGCCTGCACCAGCTCCGGCGCCGCACCGGCCATCAGCAGCGGCACGAGCGCGTTGTGCGCCACCAGGTTCCAGTGGCGGTCCACCGCCAGCGCGGGAAAGGGTTCGTGGCCCTTCAGCACCAGGTCCACCGCGCGCCGGGCGGAAGCCAGGGCAGGATCGTCCAGCGAGCGCTGCCGGTACATGGGCGCGAAGCCGGCGGCCACCAGCAGCGCGTTGCGCTCGCGCAGCGGCACTTCCAGCCGCTCGGCCAGCCGCAGCACCATCTCGCGGCTGGGCGCGGCGCGGCCGGTTTCCACATAGCTCAGGTGGCGGGTCGAGACCTCGGCTTCCTGCGCCAGGTCGAGCTGGCTCAGGCGGCGGTGGGTGCGCCAGTGCCGCAGATGGGCGCCGAACGGATCGCGCGCGCCGGGCTGGCTGGCCTTGGACGAATGGGGGCGGGTGGTGTTCATGGTCCGCATTCTGGCGTGGCGGCGGTGCGGCGCCATGACCTCCCAGGTCATCGACGCGATGCACGCCCGCCGGAATCATCGGCTCCAACGCGGCAGGACTGGCTTGCGGCGTATCCACCGAAGGAGATTCTCATCATGTCCGTCTTTGCTTCCCCCCGCTTCCTGCCCAACGTGATGTGGGCCGACGCCGCCTCCTGCGCCGCGACCGGTGCGCTGCAGGTGGCATTCACCGGCGCGCTGGCTCGCCTGACGGGGCTGCCGGAGGCGCTGTTGATGGGCACCGGGGTGTTCCTGCTGGCGTACGCGGCGGCTGCCGCCTTCATGGCCAGCCGCAGCACGCCGCCGCGCACGCTGATCGGCCTCGTGGTCGCCGGCAATTTCGGCTGGGCCGCGGCTTGCGCGGTCTTGCTGGTCAGCGGCGCGTTTCCCGTCACTGCGCTGGGCACGGCCTGGGTGATCGCGCAGGCGGTCACCGTGGTGGTGCTGGCGGAGCTTCAATGGACCGGCCTGCGCCGCACCCGGAGTCGCGCGGGCGTGGCCTTGGCGTGAGCCTTCGACGTCGCCGGATCGGGGGCATGTCGGGGCGCTGCTGTTCAGGGCGCGATCGTTCGGCGCAGTCGTTGATCGGCTCGCACAAGCGCCCCGAACGGCACCGTGCAACTCACCCGTTTCCGAGGAAGCCAGACTACAGCAGTTGACATCGATCCCTGCTATCTTTGAGGCGCTTCCACGAAACAAACAGGAGTTCCTCTATGGCCAAAGCACCGGCACACGCCTTTGCGTCCACCCTCAAGACCTTCAAGACTGCATCGGGAAAAGCCGGCAAATATTGGTCGCTCAAGGAACTGGCGAAGCAATATCCCACCGTCGACCGCTTGCCGGTATCGATCCGCATCGTGCTCGAATCGGTGCTGCGCAATTGCGACGGGCAGAAGGTCACGGCCAAGCACGTGGAAGAACTGGCCCACTGGGCGCCCAACGCAGAGCGCACCGACGAAATTCCGTTCGTCGTCACCCGCGTGGTGCTGCAGGACTTCACCGGCGTGCCGCTGCTCGCCGACCTGGCCGCCATGCGCAGCGTGGCCGCCAAGCTGAACAAGTCGCCCAAGACCATCGAGCCGCTGGTGCCTGTCGACCTCGTGGTCGACCACTCGGTGATGGTCGACTACTACGGCACGCCCAAGGCGCTCGACCTCAACATGAAGCTCGAGTTCCAGCGCAACAACGAGCGCTACCAGTTCATGAAGTGGGGCATGCAGGCCTTCGACACCTTCCGTGTCGTGCCGCCGGGCTTCGGCATCGTCCACCAGGTCAACCTCGAATACTTCGCACGCGGCGTCTACAAGAGCCCGTACGACAAGGGCGACACGCCCACCTATTACCCCGACTCGCTGGTCGGCACCGACAGCCACACCACCATGATCAACGGCATCGGCGTGGTCGGCTGGGGCGTGGGCGGCATCGAGGCCGAGGCGGCCATGCTGGGCCAGCCGGTCTACATGCTGACGCCCGACGTGGTGGGCTTCGAGCTCACCGGCAAGCTGCGCGAAGGCGTCACGGCGACCGACCTGGTGCTGTACGTCACGGCGATCCTGCGGGCCGAAAAAGTGGTGGGCAAGTTCGTCGAATTCTTCGGCCCCGGTGCCGCATCGATCGCCGTGCCCGACCGCGCGACCATCGGCAACATGGCGCCCGAATACGGCGCGACCATGGGCTTCTTCCCGGTCGACGAGATGACCGTCGCGTACTTCGAAGGCACCGGCCGCACCAAGGAAGAGGTCGAGCGCTTCGAGGCCTACTACAAGGCGCAGGGCCTGTTCGGCATGCCCGCGCCGGGCAACATCGACTACACCAAGATCGTCAAGCTCGACCTCGGCACCGTGTCGCCGAGCCTCGCGGGCCCCAAGCGTCCGCAGGACCGCATCGACCTCGGCCACCTGGCGACCAAGTTCTCCGAGCTCTACAGCAAGCCCAACGACGCCAACGGCTTCAACCAGCCGGCCGACAAGCTCAAGTTGCGCTACCCGCTGTTGAAGGCCGGGCAGGGCGATGACAACGAAGCTGCCCCGCCGCCTGCCGGTTCGCCGCGCGATGTGGTCGAAATGGTGGCCAACCGCTCGACCAAGGCTGCTGCGCATACGAGCGCGACGGCGCCCTCCGCGCCCAAGGGCGAGGTCACCATCGGCAACGGCGACGTGCTGATCGCGGCCATCACCTCGTGCACCAACACCTCGAACCCGAGCGTGATGCTCGCGGCCGGCCTGCTGGCCAAGAAGGCGGTGGAGGCGGGCCTCACGGTCAAGCCGCACGTCAAGACCTCGCTCGCGCCTGGTTCCCGCATCGTCACCGAATACCTCGAGAAGGCGGGCCTGCTGCCGTACCTCGAAAAGCTCGGCTTCTACCTCGCAGGCTACGGCTGCACCACCTGCATCGGCAATGCCGGCGACCTGACGCCCGAGATCAACGAGGCCATCACCAGGAACGACCTGATCGGCGCCGCCGTGCTCTCGGGCAACCGCAACTTCGAGGCGCGCATCCACCCGAACCTGAAGGCCAACTTCCTCGCATCGCCGCCGCTGGTGGTCGCATTCGCCATTGCCGGCAACGTGATGACCGACCTGATGACCGAGCCCGTCGGCAAGGGCAAGAACGGTAAGGACGTGTACCTCGGCGACATCTGGCCGACGCCGAAGGAGATCGACGAAAACCTGCGCTATGCGATGAACGCCAAGTCGTTCCGCGCGAACTACGAAAAGGTCAAGACCGATCCGGGCAAGTTCTGGAGCAGCATCAAGGGCACGAACGGCCAGGTCTACGACTGGCCCACCTCGACCTACATCGCCGAGCCGCCGTTCTTCGAGGGCTTCAAGATGGAGCCGCATGCGTCGGACGCCGGCTTCAAGGGCGCGCGCATCATGGCGCTCTTCGGCGACTCGATCACCACCGACCACATCTCGCCGGCCGGCTCCATCAAGGAAAGCTCGCCCGCGGGCATCTGGCTCAAGGCGCACGGCGTGCCCAAGGCCGATTTCAACAGCTACGGCTCGCGCCGCGGCAACCACGACGTGATGATGCGCGGCACCTTCGCCAACGTGCGCATCAAGAACCTGATGATTCCGCCGGATGCCAACGGCACGCAGGAAGAGGGCGGCGTCACGCTGTTCCAGCCCGGCAACCAGAAGATGTTCATCTACGACGCCGCCATGAAGTACATGGAACAGGGCGTGCCGACGGTGGTGTTCGGCGGCGAGGAATACGGCACCGGCTCGTCGCGCGACTGGGCCGCCAAGGGCACGCAGCTGCTGGGCATCAAGGCCGTGGTGGCGCGCAGCTTCGAGCGCATCCACCGCGCCAACCTGGTCGGCATGGGCGTGCTGCCGC
>Ga0102589_1003530_pt1 | contig 16129 bp, 20 predicted proteins | sample AraplaMF_Col_mLB_FD_76858 | JGI IMG/M metagenome (GOLD analysis project Ga0102589, IMG submission 76858) | Arabidopsis root microbial communities from the University of North Carolina, USA - plate scrape MF_Col_mLB | ecosystem: Host-associated > Plants > Roots > Endosphere | place: USA... | reverse complement strand
TCTCTTAACTTTTTATAAATAGGATATGGATTCAATAATGTTTCAGGATCGAGAGGATCATATTTAAGTTCTATTTTTTGTAACATAATCGTCTCCTTTCACAAAAAATAATGTTTTTATCTTTTTCTATAAATTAACAAGAGCTCTCCTAATCACCAATACCCTCCTTAATTGTCTCCTCAAGAAGGGATTCTAATTTGGAAACTGATTGAATCTTATTAGCATAAATAGGAGCAGCATGAGTTATGCTAAATTCACTAGCTATTATTGCACTCGCTAAAGTGATGTCAGTAAACTTTTTTCCTTTCTCATTAAAACTCCGTAGTTGATTTATAATTCATAAATTAAATTTAACATTTTTAGAATAAATGTAAATATTTTGAATTTTTAGAAATATTATTTTGATTATTATGAATATTGTGACATATATAGGGTTTTAATTTTGAACAAAGTTGCGATGTTTTGCCCCTTTGGATCTGTTTATCTAAAGGGGTATTTTTATAGTGATAATAAGATCTGAACTGAAAGGTGGATTAAGGAATTGTTGAATAGCAATAAAGTTATTCCACTAAAGGGGGTACGGAAACGATTCAGGGAATGAGGGGCCACTCTGGGAGTAAATTACAATTTCAAATTTTTAAAAAAAATGAAAGTAAACTTTTGAATAGAAGCTTACTTTAGGTTATTGTTAAAACAATCAGCCCAGCATACTATCAAACATTTTGGAATGGCACCAATAAGTAGGCACTCATGAAAACTATTTTAATAATTATTCGTGGAAACTCAGGATCCGGAAAAAGCACAGTAGCCCGACAACTACAGCTACTCCTAGAAGGCGCCCTATTAGTTCCACAAGATGTGGTTCGTAGAGACATGCTTCGTGTAAAAGATAATGTCGGGAACTTATCTGTTGAACTTATCAAACAAATAGCACTGTACGGTATGAATAAAGTAAACTATGTAATTGTAGAAGGCATTCTAAGCAATAGTAAGTACAAAACTATGCTTACAGAACTAATTGATACATTTGAAGAAACTCACGTCTATTACTATGACATTTCTCTCAAAGAAACAATAGCTAGACATAAAACCAAGCCCAACAAAAACGATTTTGGCCAAGCTGAACTAACGGCTTGGTACACTGTCAAAGATTTTCTAGATTTACCAAACGAAAAAACTATTTCCGAAGCTATGTCAGTAGATGAAACTGTCAAAATGATTATCTCTGATATTGAGACTGTTTCTAAAACATCTGAAGCAAATCTTCACGAATAAACCCCTATAACTAAGCCAATTACGAAAACATTTTCCTACATAAAACAGAAAAAGTCCTAAATTAATAGGACTCTTTTTTACTTTCGTATTTATAAAAAATAAAAAGCACTTTTTAACGTTTTATAAGTGCTTTTAGGCTGGTATTAATTATGTAGTTTTATAATTTTTATTTTTTAAATCTAACCAATTCATTATCAAAACAAAGAAAAATCCTATTGCACATATACCCTTTAACCAGTTAAAGGTATGATCTGTTATAAACTCTGAAAATACTTGAATACTATAAGTGACAAATAATATTCCAAATATGCACATGTTGAATTTTAATATTTTTAAACTTTGCATAATGTTCACCTCGGTCTTCGGATTAATATATAATCATTATTATATCTAGATTATTCGTTTAAAGAAATAGAATTTGTAGTGTGTAGAATTTTAAATTAGGCTATATTATTGTATTTACAATGATATTTAAAAGTAAACTTCTATCTAAAAGTTTACTTTCGTATTTATAATAAATAAAAAGCACTTTTTAATGTTTTAAGAGTGCTTTTTACTTGATATTAATTATGTAGTTTTATAATTTTTATCTTTAAATTCTAAAATATTCATTATCAAAACAAAGAAAAAACCTAAAATTACACCTATTTCAGTAGTTCCCTTTTAGCGTACAGGCAATAGGTTATTTTGTGTCCAAATTGTACGTTAGATACATTTTTCAACCGCTTCCTGTACGTTAAGGGATTGGTTGTTTTTTATAATGAAATTCTAAATATCTAATCATAATAGGTGAAAAAGACGATCAATAGTTAGGGTACGGAAATGATTTGAATTTACATTCTTTCTCAATACATATTATGGATAAATAAAGTAAAATATGGGCTGAGGGTATGTCTCATGTTGTGTTAATCCTAACAATAACTAAGGATACATAATATGCTTTCATGCCCTTTAATAATTTTGTTATAGAAGGGATGGAGATGTAAATGGCTCAAATTGTTGATATTGATAGATACCTTTGTACTGGGGCTTTAATCTATATGAGTGAGGGCCTTTTCCCTAAGCCTAGGAGGTAAGGAACAGTAAACAGCCACCTATACAATATGAATAGAGGAGAGGAATGCCTTATGAAAATACGTAGTCAAATTACATTTGCAAGTCTGGCCCTTTTAATAGCTGGAAGTTCTCTGTTATACACAACACCAATCTCAATTGTAAAAGCAGAGCCCACTCAAAATGTATCTAGTTCGTCACACACAAGCACGCAACGAGATCGTAATTCCGTCAAGCAAGCAATGCGGGATACATTGCAACTTGGATACCCGGGGATACTTGCTAAAACTTCTGAGGGTGGAAAAACGTGGGGTTATGCCGCTGGGATAGCGGATCTGAGAACCAAGAAACCAATGAAAACAGATTTTCGCTTTCGCATTGGCAGTGTGACGAAGACGTTCACCGCAACAGTTGTACTTCAATTAGCTGGAGAGAACCGCCTGAATCTAGACGACTTCATCGAAAAATGGTTGCCTGGTGCCATTCAAGGAAATGGATATGATGGTAACCAGATTACTATCCGGCAGATATTGAACCATACAAGTGGTATCGCAGAATACTCAAGGTCAAAAGACGCTGATTTTACGGATACAAAAAAATCGTATACGGCTGAAGAGTTAGTGAAGATGGGGATTTCTCTGCCCCCAGACTTTGCCCCAGGAAAGGGCTGGTCTTATTCAAACACAGGATACGTATTACTGGGTATTCTTATTGAAAAAGTAACCAGAAACAGCTATGCGGAAGAGATTGAAAATCGGATTATTGAACCACTTGAATTGTCGAATACATTCCTACCTGGCAATTCAAGCGTTATTCCAGGCACCAACCATGCCCGTGGATATGTCCAACCAGACGGAGCAAGTGAGCTAAAAGACGTTACTTATTATAACCCAAGTGCAGGTAGCTCTGCTGGAGATATGATTTCTACTGCTGACGACTTAAACAAATTCTTCTCTTACTTGCTCGGTGGCAAATTACTGAAAGAACAACAACTAAAACAAATGCTTACTACAGTTCCTACAGGAAGAGAAGGAATCGATGGATATGGTCTTGGAATCTATGAAACTAAGCTTCCGAACGGTGTCTCGATATGGGGACACACAGGTGGCCTTCTAGGGTTTACTACTCTTGTTGGAGGTACACTTGGAGGCAAGCATACGTTAGTCGTCAATTGGAACAGTTTGGGTAGAGCTGACAGTCCTAATCCTTTTAAAAATATTTTATTTGCTGAATTTAGCAAGTAGGCAAAAAGGGGTAGCACCACATCGCCATCAACCTAAGAAAAGCAAATACCCCAAAACGAGAAAGTTGGCATCACCAGGTGAAAATGTACAATTTTGTTGTTTTGGGGGCATTATAAAATTCTTAAGTTGATGGGCAGGGGGTACCGCTAGCATTTCGAAAAAAAACCACGCTAAGAGCATGCAAGATTTTATACAGTTTTTCGGCCAATCCAATAACAAACAAGAATCCTAAAACCCACGCCAGGATAGGAATGTATAAAAAAATGAATAGAGTCATAGAAAAAGAAAAAGGTGGATTCCTTGTGAGAGTAGGAATCTGCCTTTTTCTTGCTACCGATAATGATAGCTTATGTTAACTAGACATTAGTTGGACAGGTTAGTTGAACAACCATTATAAAAGTCAGTCTGAATTGATTCTTAATTTCGTCTGGACCTGAGAAAAAATGAAATGTGTTACAGTATGGGCATATGGATTTACAGCTTCAATGAATTCTTCTGCTTTAGCAAAAGTGTCGAATTGCATTTTAAGCATATAACAAGCGTTTCCAGCAATTCGATAACAAAACTCTACATTTGGCAGACCCTCAATATATTTCTTAAAAGAATTATAGTCTCCGTTTTTAACTGTTGCTTCTATTATACATTGGATAGGAAGTCCTAATTTTTCATAATCGACTTCTAAGGTGTACTTCTTTATTATTCCGAATGACTCCATTTGTCTTACCCGTTCTGTTATAGATGGAGAAGACAAATTGATTCTTCTTCCAAGTTCACTCATTGATAATCGACTATTTTTGCTTAATTCTTCTAATATTTTTTTATCAATATCATCTATTTTCATTTTTAAGGAAAATCCTCCTATTTTCATTAATTTGTTGAAAAATTGATAGGAAACTAGTTTTAAATTTAATGTGATGGAATAAATTTATTTGATATTATAAATATTACCAGGAGGTATTAACTATGACAAGAATTAATGAATCTAAATTCGGAGAGACCCCTTTTCAAAAACTTTTAGGACATAACAAAGATGTATTGAACGGATGGACTCAATTGGGGGAAGTTTTGGAGAAAGATGGGAATTTATCCTCTCAGTTAAAAGAACAAGTAAGGAGAACTTTAGCACAAAGTAATGGTTGTGAGTATTGTAAAGCAAAAGGAAAACCTGAACCCCATTTATTCAATAATAAAATATCTATTGCAGTTGGCTTTGCGGAGGTGTTTTTAAAGCAACAAGGGGATATATCAGACGCTACGTTTAATGTTTTAAAAGAGTATCTTTCTGACGTAGAAATTAGTGAGCTTTGTGCGTTTATTACGTTTACTACTGCTTCACAGTATTTTGGCGCAATGTTAGCTTTAAAACCGCCCCAGGAAGGGGTTTAGAAATGGAGAAATACTCTACATGGAAAGAATATTTTTATGATATAGTCAGAGCTATTATACTATATAAGTAAGATTAAACTATTTATTGTACTACCATGCAAGAACGGTAAATATTCCATGATCTGCGATGCAATCCAAACGAGTTGAACATCGCTTCCCTAATGAATTAACGTTTATAAATATACAAATTATTGTCTTAACTTCACAATTTGTATATTTATTACTGTTTTATATTGTAAATATCTTAATAGAATGAATTACGGACATTCATAATTCATTCTATCACTCTTAAATTTTAATTCACCTTGTGAAATTAATTTTTTATAAACCTAGGAAGGGGAAAAGTAATGCAAAATCTAGAAATAAAAGAGATTAAACTACTTGATGAAGATATTGAAGAGCTTTCTGAACTTTTGAAAACTGTAGTAGATGATGGAGCGTCAATAGGTTTTTTACCTCCACTGGAACAAGAAGAAGCGATAAAGTATTGGCAAACTGTCTTAGCACCAGAGGTGATATTGTTTATTGCCAAAATAAATAATAAAGTGGCGGGCAGTGTTCAATTGCATTTAATTACAAAGTCAAATGGAAGCCACAGAGCTGAAATTTGCAAGTTAATGACTCATCCAAACTTTAGACGTAACGGTATTGGACGCTCACTTATGCAAAAAGCAGAAGAAAGAGCAAAACAAGAAAGCAGGTCTCTTTTAGTATTAGATACTAGAGAAGGAGATCCTTCCAATAGATTGTACAAGTCATTAGACTATCAAGAATCCGGAAAAATACCGGGGTATGCAATTTCTCCGAATGGTGAATTAGATGCAACGGTTATTTATTATAAATTTATTTAGTTTTTAAACGATTATTTTATCATTTATCAAAAATTATAATAAGTTAATTTATAGAAGAGAAGGGATTTATATGGAGAGTAATACGTTACAAATAGAAAAAATAATGAATGCTTTGTCTAAATCTTGGTCTTTAAAATCCAGTTCAAAATGGAGTAAGGATAATCCTGCAAAGGGACAATGTGGTGTAACCACATTAGTAATAAATGATATATTAGGTGGAGCAATAAAGAAAACTAAATTGCCTGATGCATGGCATTTTTATAATATTATTAATGGGAAGCGATACGATTTTACAGCTTCTCAATTTAGAGAAGACATCTTATATATGGATATTCCTTCAAATAGAGAAGAAGCATATAAAGATACGGATCTGGTGCAAAAAATCTATAAAACTTGGACATACTGATATTACTACTCTAGAAAAGGTGTGTGATCAGTATGAAAAAGGAAAATTTGTTCAAATGGAAGCATTATCAGCCTGATATTATTTTGTTAACGGTAAGATGGTACCTACGGTATAACCTCAGTTTTCGTGATTTGATGGAAATGATGAAGGAACGGGGCTTATCTATTTCTCATACCACGATTATGGGTTGGGTTCATCAGTATGGCCCTGAATTGGACAAACGAATACGTCGTCACCTTAAGCTAACTAATGACTCTTGGAGAGTCGATGAAACCTATATTAAAGTAAAAGGACAATGGATGTACTTATATCGTGCAGTCGATTCAGAAGGGAATACGATTGATTTTTATCTATGTGAATCAAGAAATAAACAAGCAGCCAAGCGCTTTCTCAAGAAAGCCTTGGCTTTTTCGTACGTTTCTAAACCTCGCGTGGTAACAGTGGATAAGAACCCTGCCTACCCTATAGCGATTCAAGAGTTAAAAGAAGAGAAACATATGCCTGAAGGTATGCAACTTAGACAACAAAAGTACTTGAATAATATAGTAGAACAAGATCATCGCTTTATAAAGAAGCGTATCCGTTCTATGCTAGGGTTCAAATGCTTTGACACAGCTACATCCATTCTTTCTGGAGTAGAGGCTATGCATATGATTAAAAAAGAACAGATTGATTTACGGGACCAGTCTGTCCAAAACCAGAAAGAATTCATCCATCAATTGTTTGAACTTGTAGCATAAAATACAATTCTGTTAGGAATATATGAGTTTTACTGGTTTTCATTTTCTCTTTGCAACAGAACCCTATATTTTTTCAAACTTTGCAACAGAACCACACTACTCCTCTTTCTAAAAAATATCACATTTTCACCCTTTAATATAGATTTTATCTAATTATTAAAGAATATTAAGATAATTAATAATAATACAAGCAACGCATATACTATTCATTTTTTTGTTATCATTATCATTTTTTATTTGTGACAACTTTTTGAACAACGGATTATTATACATAATCTAAAAAAAATAGAGCATAGTGTAGAATTTTGTCTAATGATATGTATGTACACAATCTATCTGTTAGATATAGACTGTGAAGTGTAAGGATCTATCTTATAAAAAATTTAAAGGAGGCTTATAAAATGGGGAAACTCACAGGGTTTTCAAAGTTTACACTTGCTACATTAATAGGATTAGCTAGTTTAGGTGCCTTTTCTCAAACGGAAGGTGTAAAAGCTGAAAGTTTGGATCGTATTTCTCAGAAAAATGTTGAATTTAATTCATCTTCTACTATCGCAAATACTTTTGAACAAAGAGCTAATATTGTCCCTGAATCAACAGTAATCACAAACCATTATGTGAAGTACTCAAAAACTAGTTATCAGGTTAAAGATAGTATTCCAAAAGAAATTTATTATTCATCAAATGGTTTTAAAGGTTATATACAAGCAACAACTATAATTGATATTGGTGATCATTTCCTGACTCTCTATTCTGGAACTGTAATCCGATGTTAATTTCATGATTACGTTTATGAAAAATAGTTTAAAACTTGTGGATTTATAAAAAATAAACCACAAAATTATTCAATTTCATGGTTTATCAAATAAAAGATAATGCTAAGACTACGTCTAATACTCTCACATTACCTTCCCCAAAGTTAATTATAGAGTATTAAAGTATTACTGTTCAATCAAAAAGCACTCGAATGAGTGCTTTTTTAATTGTTATTCCTAGTGGAATTCTTTTTCGTTTGTTTAAAGTACTATAATTCAATTCTGGTAAGTTGTATTTGAGAACTTCTAAGTCCTTTAAAATTAACCACTTACTAACTTATCAATAGGGTACACTCTATTGATAAGGTTAAGTATGCAATTGTGTATTTTATTCATTTCTTATTATTTAAATATAGAGATTTAATTTATAATTGTAAGGTTCTAGAAATTACATATTTTGAAAGGAGATGCCTGTATGAGGAGAATTATAGGTATTATTTTATCATTCTTCTCTGTTTGCATATACCTATAATTTTACTAATATATTATGATATAGATGTCGCTTTAAAGCGTTTTATACGAAATGAACAGAAGGATTTTTGAAGGAATAAAAATGCAATAACTCGTTTTGTTTTCGTAATTCACACAATTTTCAAAATTATAATCTTCAAATGTTAATATTTGTTATATAATGAACTTGTCACACCAGTCTTCAAGTAGTTTCCCTGTTATGTCTGTTAAGATAGTTTGTTTGTCCCTTATTAACATTATCTCAAAAAGAACTTGTAGTGATTCCTACAAGTTCTTTTTGGTTTAAGGGTTAAATGTGGATTTGAAATAAAGTTACGATTTTTTGAGGGGGAAAAGTAAATGTTTGTAAAAGCAGAAAGATTATTAATACGAAAATTTGAGTTCAAAGATTGGCAAGCTGTCCATGAGTATACATCAGATATCAATGTTATGAAATACATACCAGATGGGGTGTTTACTGAAGAAGATACAAGAAACTTTGTGAATGAAAACATTGGTGAAAATGCTAAGAACTTTCCTGTGGTATTAATAGATGAAAATATCCTGATTGGTCATATTGTTTTTCATAAATATTTTGGTGAACATACTTATGAGATTGGTTGGGTGTTCAATCCTAAATATTTCAATAAAGGATATGCTTCTGAAGCAGCACAAGCTACATTGAAATATGGGTTTAAGGAAATGAAACTACATAGAATTATAGCTACATGTCAGCCACAAAATACCCCATCATATCGAGTGATGGAGAAGATTGGAATGAGAAGAGAAGGCTATTTCAGGAAGTGCATACCACATGGAAATGAATGGTGGGATGAATATTATTACGCTATTTTAGAAGAAGAATAATGTCTCAGAACGCATCATTTAAATCAAAATCTCAATTGAAATCATGCTATTGGTTTTTGAGAATCTCTTGGCGTATGAAATCGTTAAAATGTGGGCGGTACGCCATGGCCATCAAGCTAAAGTTTTAATGTACCCCCAAAATAAAAATTTTCTTTCACTACAGTTAATTACTTTGAGAAGTCAGCGGATTTTTTCATTTTAGGGGGATTTTGTTTTGTTAGCTTGATAGTGATGGGGTATCGCCAGCATTTTGGAAAAAACTACGCTAGTCAAAAGTAAAACCGTTCATCAGAATAGCTTTACTTTTGACATAATTCTCGTTAGTGGAAGTCAAACTAAAAAAACCTTATTCAACTCGCATTGAATAAGGCTTTGTGTTTCTCTTCATTTTTTGTTTTGCACAAAAGCATCAATAGCTTCTATAGCTTTTTCTGCCCCACCGCTTTTTTGAAAACTTTCATTAATTTTTTTGATACCCTCTTTATAGATTTCGTTGGTCAGCACTTCTTTAACGGCATCCTTTAACGTTTCAGGTTTCAAATTATCTTTTGATACTCTGTAGCCGGCATTAAGTTCAGTCAGACGCTGCGCCACTGTAGGCTGGTCCTTGTCATGCGGGATAACAACCATTGGGATATTGAAGTGGATCGATTCATTCACGCTGTTCATACCGCCATGGGTAATAAAGACATCCGTGTGCTCGAGTACCTTTAATTGCGGTACATATGAAGAAATGATAAAGTGCTCGGGAGCTTCTTTAATTTTTGTCATATCTACTCTTTCACCGGCAGCGATGACAACTTTTCCTTTGAAATCAGAAAATGCATCAATACATGTATTAAAAAACTCCTCTGTACGGTCAAGAACCGTCCCCATCGAAATATAAAGGACTTGTTCATCCTCTAATGCTTCAAAGGGAAAGCTACCCGTATAAGCCCTCTTTGGGAATGTCGGTCCGATAAAGATATTTGAATCATCGAATTTTTCGCTATTAGGCTGAAAATACCGGCTCGTAAAAACAATCGTTAATTCCGCCGCATTATTCATAAACTGAGCCGAGCTCTCCGGCTCTACGCCATAACATTCTTTCATTTGTACCATTAACTTTTCAGCTTCTTCATCAGGTTTAAATCCGGATTCTGGAGATAAAGGCATGTTTTTAAGAAATTCTTTGGGAAACAAAAAGGATGCTGAAGAGCAAACTCCCGGAATTTGCAAGTAATCTCTCACCAGTTGCCCTGCTCCAAATTTTTCATAAAATACAAAGTCAAAATCAATATCCTGAGATAACTGTTTTGTGATATCTAAAGCGTCCAATGAAGTTTGAATTTGAATTTTCAGAAAGGCATTTAAACCGGCATTCGAATACGGATCAATGGATGCTTTACTCAATAAATCAGGCTGAAGATGAACCGTTGCGCCAACTTTTTCTAAACGTTCTTTAAATTTTTCAGTTGTAATATAGTGAACACTGTCTCCTCTTTCCGCAAAAGCTTTTACAATGCCCAAAGTAGGATTGACATGCCCTTCTGCTGGAAAGTTAATCATTAAAATGTTTGCCATCCGAATAACACTCCTTGTCTCAATACTTGCAACATATTAACTCTCTTACTGCTTTCTCTTTGACTATTAAGGATACAAATAATCCCCCGCTGCTCTAGCCATTGATTCTACCTGCAAAACCAGTTCAGAAACCCCTTTAACCTTAAGCTTTATATTTCATCCCCCATTTGTTAAATATTAATTAAATGATAACAAAAAAAGGAATTTTTAAATCATACTTAATAATGAAACTGATTCATACTTTAGACCTATTTTATTTATATAAAACCCGATATCGGAAGTAAATTTAAGTTGTTTTTAGAGTAGGTATAGCTAGTATAAATTCCTGAATTGCGCGCCTGAATTCTTCTTTGTTTTCTAAATAAGGATGATGCTTATCTTCTAAAATAGCAACGGACATATTAGGAAAATTAAATTTTTTATAGTGATCTGGTCCAACAGCATCATCATACTTGCCACTAATTACAAGAGTTGGTACTGAAATTTCAGTTGTGATTTGAGTATAATCTTGAAAAAACTCAGGATCCGCATGTACATATTTACGAAAATCAGGGCGGTGTTTAAGTTCTTTATCTAAGCTTTCTAAGACTTTAAAGTTTTTTCTATCCGTGAACTGTAAATCATAATACTTTCCCATTTCTAGCAGTTTTTCAGCCATTGCAAAGAAGTCTTTATAGAAAGACTCGATTGACTCATAAGAGTTCAAAACATTATCTTCTTCTAACCAGCTTCTTCCTACATTCATTTGATGCAGGTTTGACTCTCGCTTGTTTAGTGTACAATTAAGCAAGATTAAACTTAAGACATTGTCAGGGTGTTGTTTTGCGTAGTTAGTAGCTAAAATACCACCAAATGAGTGTCCCATTACAATCCATTTATCTATCTTTAATTCTTGCCTTATTTCCTCAAAATCTAAAAGTAATCTTTTTAGTGAGTAATCTCCTTTCGGAGCGAGTGAAGAGCGACCACACCCCCGCTGATCAAGATAATGCATTTCCATAAAACTTTCCAAAAGAGGGCCACCTGTCCGTTCAAAAGAGTAACTCCAATAACCAGGACCTCCATGTAAGAAAATACAAGGTAATCCTTGTCCATCTTTGCTTATATGTAAGGTAGTACCATCACTTGTCATTAATTTTTTCATTTTATGAATCCTCCTTAAAGTGAACTCTTCATTATTAATAGTTCGTGACTGTTTATTGGAAAACCTACCTTAAAAACCTGTATATCGTATTCATGCTCGGTTAACATAACGCATCATTATCAGTAGTCAACGATGCATAAAATTTTCGTTTTGGGGGTAATTAAAAATATTAGCTTGATGGGCATGGGGTTTATCGCTATCGTGGCATTTACATCCATTTTATATATACTTTCAATTTTTCTATTTAAAATCAGCAAAATACTAGTAGATAAGGACATAGAAAATAAATCAAAGACTGCTTAATTAAAATTTTGTTTTTACCTGCTTTAAGAAAGTATTTAGGGAACTTACAAAAAGCCGTTTTTTCATATGAATGAATATAGGACTTAGGTTAATGTTATGGTAAAATTTACTATGTAGGAGGGAGAGATTTGAGAGTTTGTATTTATATTGCTTTAGTAGCATGTACTTGTATGCTAATGAGTTCGTTGGTTTTGCAAAAGAAATTTCTATATAAAAAATATGATGTTTTTTTGTCTACTATAATGATAGGAGTATGTATAACCCTTATGCTCTATGGCTTTTATGGTGTCGACATTTCTATCGGTAGGCCATTATGGTACATAGGAGTATTTATATTGATTGGAGTTGTAACAGGTACCCTTATAAGTTTAGCTGCGAAGCTGGGAAGGCAACAAGATAGATATAAAGTTCATGTTTTGGGTCATATGCTAGGATTTTTAGGATGTGGAATACAAGTTATAGCTTACTTTTATGAAGAATATCAGTGGCGTTTTTTTAATATGGAAATATTTATTTCTTTTTTCTTGATTTTATTAACTACATTATTTGTTTGTATAGCAGTATTCTTTCATCGGATTTTTTTCATGTGTGTTGCAATTTTTCCCGGTTTATTGACAACGCAACATTTATCTATGTTTTGGATCATTGTAAGTAATAGTTTGTTTGTAATGGGTGCATTGCTTATGACTGCGGAATATAAAAAGAAACGACGAGTAGATAAGCGTGTGGAGTATTTTAGTGGAAAAGGTTATTCATAATAAGGTTCTGTTGCAAAGTTTGAAAAAAGCATAAACAGGTTGGTAAATGAGGAACAATGTTTAGGAAGTAGCTAGTAATTGTTGAAGTTCATTGTACGTTGAAAAGGCGGAGTCTCTTTGAAGACTTCGCCTTTGTTTATATAGGGCATGAATGGTCTCAATACCTTTAATCGTACGTGAAGCATGACGAAGATTTTGAAATCCTGCGGATTTGGCAAAATGTCTCTTTACATGCCTATGATCCTGTTCAATAAGATTGTTTAAATGTTTGATTGTACAATGGATTGTCTTTTGATAAAATCCTTGTTTTCTTAATTTGTTAAATGCACAAAGTAATGCCGGCGCTTTGTCTGTAATGAGAACCGTTGGTTCTCCAAAATGTTTTACTAATCTTTTCATGAAGGCATAAGCAGCCTGATGATCCCGTTTTTTACGAAGTTGAATATCCAATGTATGGCCATCTTTATCAATTGCACGATAGAGATAACACCACTTGCCCTTAATTTTGATATAAGTCTCATCCAAATGCCAAGATAATCGTGCAGATTTATTTTTCACTTTCCAAATTTGATAGATGTGATTGCCATATTCATGAACCCATCGCATGATGGTTGTTGGGTGAACTGAAATACCACGTTCTTTTGGGATTTCAGAGACATCGCGATAACTTAAAGAAAAACGGCAGTAATAGCCGACAGCTACTAAAATAATCTCTTTTTTGAATTGTTTTCCTTTAAAATATCTCATGTCTGATTCTCCTAGATCCTGTTTTCTAGAGTGTAGCTTCATGTAGAAAACTTTGCAACAGAACCAAATGCAAGATGCAGAAGATAAAATGTATGAAGTATTGGCACAAACCATAGATAAAGCGATACAAGAAGGAGAGATTCCTAAAAGGCACACGCTTTTAAGTGCTCACGCCTTTGTTGTTTTGCTATACGTTGGAGACTACAAAGATGTTGATCAAAAGCCCCTTATCCCTGATATAGAAGATTTAGCAAAACAAATTGTTGACTTTTATTGGAACGGATTAAGTAAATAATTATGATTGCTTCTTAATTATTTTTTCTACAATACTCTCTTTTTAATTGATAACAATTCATTTCAGTAAACTTTTAATTATTTCCTTCATTCAATAGCCGTAATAAATACTTTAATCTAGTTTGTGTTCGAGTTAATAACCCAAAAGTTTTATTTTTGCAAAAAATAAAAAAGCTTAAGAGAATAACTGAAATAATCAGTCTCTCCCACACTTTGCCCCTTCCATGACACTAGTTTTTGGATTGCTTTAATAAAATAAACAAAGTTAAAAGTTAATAAATACTTTCGATATTAAAAAGGCAAGCATCAAAAGGTGCTTGCCCTATCTTCTAACGACGATGTTCCACGAGATCAATTACACCTAAAACAACGTGAGCTAAACCAAATCCAAATATTGTATTTGCAATCATCTTATTAGACCCACAAGTTTGCTTAAGAGCATAACCCGCAGCTGTAACTGCTGTACCTAGTGTAGTTGGAATTAATCCTTCACGAATATTCATAGTAACGCCCTCCTAGTATCGTAGTTAGTAATTATGATCTAATACTTTATAATTAAAGTATTAAATCAAGTATTAGTATTTTCCTGCTTTGTGGAAAATATGTGGAGCTATTTTAAATACCTCTACTTAATTATGATACAGCGTAACTAAAATTGTTAATGCGTAAGTTGTTTTAATACATTTACATGTTCCATATCTTTAGCTAGAATATCATGTATTAACTTATGATTTTCTGAATCCAAATCACCTTGTACAATTTCTTCTGATATTTTAATCCCATAATAACCTTCGCTCTTTTACGCGCTATTTACAATTACTTCTGTTGTATCTGGTACTGTAAATTGACTTATTAAACCTTGAATAGAGCCAACGCTTCCTTCATTATTAACTGGTACTCCTCCAAGATTTTGTATTTTTTCTGCTACTTTTAAAGCATGTTGTTTGTGATCTTATTGTATTCTTTGAAATTCCTTTTTTATTTCTAGACCTTTTAAATTTTCTATATAATGCTCATAAGCGTGAATACCCATGTGCTGACATTCAGCTTCTCAATAAAGCTAATCCGCTAGAAGTACGAGATTTAGCTCAGTTAGCTGTTACGGTTACTAATAAAATCGAGTCATTGGGGAAAGTAGTTGTTGCCGCCATCAACGGCTTAGCACTAGGAGGTGGACTGGAGTTAGCTGAATCCTGTGCACTCCGTGTTTGTGCTAATCATGCTAGATTAGGACATCCTGAAGTCCGTATTGGAGCTGTTGCGGGTTTTGGAGGAACTACAAGACTGCCCAGACTTATAGGTAAGGGGCGTGCTGCAGAACTGTTGCTCACTGGAAACGCGATAAGCGCAGACGAAGCTTATAGAATAGGACTGGTTAATAGGATTGTTGAACCTGATAAATTACTATCAGAAGTAGAAACTCTTATCCTAGAAATTCTGTCTCAGGCTCCTATCGCAGTAAAAATGACTTGGGAGGCAATTCATCGGGGAAGTAATCTAACCTTAGAAGAGTCCGCACTTCTTGGTGCAGATTATTTTGGTTTGATAGCGTCCACCAAGGACTTCAGAGAAGGAACTAAATCATTTTTAGAAAAGACCCAACCATTATTTAAAGGGAGATAGTTAATCGAATCAATCATGTGTGGATTTAAAATAGATTTTGATAAAAACGGCACAATATTTTGGGATACACCCTTGATTTATAAAGATTTAGCAACTTGTTTTTATTAAACTTTATTCTAATTCAACACTTAGAATAGTGATTAGTGATAAAGAGAATAAAAACAGTTAAATTAACTTCCGCTAACGATAATTATGCAAACACAAAAGTCCCCCAGTTAAACAACTTAAAGAACTGTTAATAGTCTCCTAAATACATTGAATCCCGATAATGAGACGTTATGTCAACCTAACATGTATAGGATATACACTGTTCCTTATTCAATTAAATGGCAGGTTAGTTGAAGTGTATTTTGGTTAATATAGGAATTTTTGGATGCCCCTAGAATATAAAAAATATAGATTGTATTATAGGAGGTATATAATGAAACAAAACATTTATGATAATCCGTTTTTCTTTAAAAAGTATAAGTCATTTCGTGAAACTGGATTTACCTTTAATGATTTTGTTGAACAGCCAGCAATTAAATCTATAATTGCTAATCTTACAGATAAGTCTGTATTAGATTTGGGATGTGGAACTGGTCATTTTTCTATGTACTGTGTAGAAAAT
>Ga0102589_1003525_pt1 | contig 16147 bp, 13 predicted proteins | sample AraplaMF_Col_mLB_FD_76858 | JGI IMG/M metagenome (GOLD analysis project Ga0102589, IMG submission 76858) | Arabidopsis root microbial communities from the University of North Carolina, USA - plate scrape MF_Col_mLB | ecosystem: Host-associated > Plants > Roots > Endosphere | place: USA... | reverse complement strand
CGCATCGACGTGCTCGACGCAGCTGCGCTCGGGACTCGCGCAGATCACTACGCCTGGATGAACCAGCCCGCCGCCGTCGCGGACGCATTGCTGCGCTGACCCTGCCGGGCCGACCGTTCGTCCGGCACGCGACCGACACCGCCCCGCCGTTGCGTTAACCCGAAGTGAGGCCGCTCCCCCGCCGAAAGGGAGACGGCCGGAACCCGGCCGCGCGCCGGGATACAAGCGGTTCCGCCGAAAGGCGGCACAACGGGGGGCGAGATCGCATGGGCGGATGGGTTTCCAGGGCACCGGCTGCATGGATCGCAGTGAAGCTGGTGCTGATCGGCGCCTATCTGCTGGGCACCAACCGCCTGCTGGTCGAGCGCGTGGCCCACATCGGGCTGCAACCCGGCCTGGTGGTGTTCGCCGCGGTCTGGCTGTTGTGCATCGTGACAATGCTGGTACTCGCGTTCCATGCGCGCACGCCCGCGCGTGTCGTGTGGAGCGCGATCTTCTTCCTTGGCAGCACGTTCACCCTCGCCCACGCGCTGATCGTCTCGCGCCACCTGGGCTTCATCGAATTCGAACAACTGCTCGGGCTGATCGGTTTCGCGCACAACCTGAAGGGCTTCCACGACGCGCAGATCCTGCAGGCGGTGGCGTGGTCGGCGCTCGGCGTCATCGCGATCAACCTGCCGCCCTGGCTCGCGCCGCCGGACTCCCCGTCACTGCTGCGCTGGCCCCAGCGCAACCCCGGGCTGCTGCAATTGCTGCCCGTGGTGGCGATCGGCGCCATCCTCTACCTGCGCGGCGGCGAAGGCTCGAATGGCTTCCCCGGCCAGTACAACACCGCCGCGTTCGCATTCGTGCTGGGCGCCGAGAAGCTGCTCGAACCTGCCACGCCGCCGCGCCAGGACGTCGCGCTGCGGCACCCGGGCGGGCAGCCGTTCCGCCACGTCGTGCTGGTCATGGACGAAAGCGTGCGTGGCGACTATGTCGACATCAACGTCGATGACGGCGTCGAGACCGGGCTGCGTCCGCTTGGAGCGGCCCTGCACAACTTCGGCATCGCCGCCTCGGCAGCGAACTGCTCCTCCACGTCCAATGCCAGCGTGCGTTACGGCGTCACCCGCGACAGCTACCTGCGCGACCTCGACGTCAATCCGTCGTTCTGGCGTTACGCGAGCAAAGCCGGCTATCGCACGGTCTACATCGACGCCCAGCGCCATGGCGGCAAGCTGCATAACTTCATGGACGAGCGCGAGCGTGGCGAGATCGACGAATTCGTGCAGATCGACGCCGCGGTGCCGCTGGAGCGCAAGGACGTCGAGGCCGGGCGGATGGTCGGCCAGATGCTGAAGCGACCGCAGCCCAGCTTCATCTACATCAACAAGGTCGGCTGCCATTTCCCGTACGAGGGCAAGTATCCGGCCGACGGCAAGCTGTACTCGCCCACCATGGAGCGCACCAGCTTCAGCAACGAGGTCGACCCCGATGTCGGCAGCCAGGCCGGTGGCGGCGGCATCGATGGCCCGGAGGCGCGCTGGCGCCAGGTCAACAGCTATCGCAATTGCGTGGCATGGAACACGCGCGAGTTCTTCCGCGAACTGCTGGCCGATGCCCCGCTCGACGACACGCTGATCCTCTACACCGCCGACCACGGCCAGAACTTCCACGAAGACGGTGACGCCGGCGCCCAGACCCACTGCACGATCGGCCCGGCCGTCGCCGGCGAAGGTCGCGTGCCGCTGGTCGCCATCACCCGCCACCCGACCATGGCGCCGCAACTGCGCGATGCCGCCAGCGGCAACCGCGACAAGGCCAGCCACTTCAACCTCTACCCGACCGTGCTGCGGGCGATGGGCTATGGCATGCCAGCCACGGTGGACGGCTTCGAGCCGGACCTGTTCGCAAGGTTGCCGGGCGGCAAGCAGCACTTCCTGTCGACGTACTTCGTCCGCTTCGGCCGCGCGCCGGTGTGGAATCCCATCGGCAAGCCTGAACAGCTCCGCGACGGCCTGCAGCGGGCGCTGGCCGGTGGCACCGAGGTCAAGGAAGGTACGGCCAGCGGCTCACGCTGAAGTGCAATCCTGCAGGTGAGCGGGGCTTCAGGCGCCGGCAAGTCGCGCGACGGCCCGGCGCGGACGCTCCACGCGCGGCGCGGCGGCACGGCGCAGCGGCGAACGGTAGCCCTGCGGGTTCATCGCCTGCCAATGCCAGGCATCGCGGCACATCGCATCGACGTCGTACTGGGCGCGCCAGCCCAGCAGCTGCTGGGCAAGCGCGGGGTCGGCGAACACTTCCGCCGAATCGCCCGGCCGGCGTTCGACGATCTCGTAGGGAATCCGCTGGCCGCTGGCGCGTTCGAAGGCATGCACCAGTTCCAGCACGCTGATCCCGCGGCCGGTGCCGAGGTTAACGGTGAACCCGCGGTCGGCCGAAACCATGTATTCGAGCGCGTCGGCATGCGCCTGCGCCAGGTCGACCACGTGGATGTAGTCGCGCACGCCGGTGCCGTCGACTGTCGGGTAATCGCCGCCGAACACGCGCAGGTGGTCGCGCTGGCCGACCGCGACCTGGCAGATGTAGGGCATGAGGTTGTTGGGCTCGCCGCAGGGGTCCTCGCCGATCAGGCCCGAGGGATGCGCGCCCACCGGATTGAAGTAGCGCAGGTTGGCCGCGCGGAAACCGTCGTCGGCGCGGCACAGGTCCTCGATCAGCTGCTCGGCAACCAGCTTGGTGCGACCGTAGGGATTGAGGGCCTGCAGGCCGGCGTCCTCGCGCACCGGTACCTGGCTGGGATCGCCGTAGACCGTGGCCGACGAGCTGAACACCAGCCGGCGCACGCCGGCCTCCTGCATGCTCTGCAGCAGGGCAATGGTCCCGCCGATGTTGTTGTCGAAGTAGTCCAGCGGCTTGCGGCACGACTCGCCGACCGCCTTGAGGGCGGCGAAGTGCAGCACGGCGTCGAAGTGGTACGTCGCGAACAGCGTCGCCATTGCCCGCCGGTCGCGGATGTCGACCCGATGCAGCGACACCGGCGCGCCGACCAGCCGCTGCAACCGTTGCAGCACGCGCGGCGAACTGTTCACGCCGCTGTCGGCGATCACGACGTGGTGGCCGCGGCTGCACAAGGTCACGCAGGCGTGGCTGCCGATGTAGCCCGCGCCGCCGCACACAAGAATTCGCATTGGATGTCCTGGCCGGATTCCGACGGTGAAGGCCCCCGGACCCCGGGCTGTTCCGCGGTCCTGCACTTGTGAACGCAGAACACCGGCATTTCCGGCACCGGTCGCGATGGCCGGATTGGGCACTTCCCGCCGTTGGAATGACACGAATGCAAGGGGGGCTTACAGCCATGCGCTTGATCCAGATCTCCATCCAGGTCGTCCTGGCCTTCGGCCTGATGCTGTTCCTTTCGGCGTGCTCCTCCTCCGGCGGCATCGCCGACACGCCGCCTGCGAGCAGCGAACATTCGGTCGACTCCTACCAGATCGGCATCGACGACATCGTCCAGGTATCGGTCTGGCGCAACCCGGAACTGGGCATCACCGTCCCCGTGCGCCCGGACGGCAAGATCTCGGTGCCGCTGATCGGCGATGTCGCGGCCGGTGGCCGCACGCCCGACGAAGTCGCCAAGGACATCCAGTCCCGCCTGGCCGTGTTCGTGCGCGACCCCCAGGTCGCGGTGATCCTCACCGACCTGCGCAGCCACGAGTACCTGTCCCGCGTGCGCGTGACCGGCGCGGTGCGCCAGCCGATCTCCATCCCCTACCGCCAGGGCATGACCGTGCTCGATGCCGTGCTGGCCGCCGGCGGCGTCACCGAGTTCGCCGCGCCGGCCAAGTCCGACCTGTACCGCAAGACCGGTGACAGCACGCGCAGCTATGCCGTGCGCCTCGACCACATCCTCGAGGACGGCGACCTGTCCACCAACTTCAAGGTCGCCCCCGGCGACGTCATCACTGTTCCGGAACGCACGCTATGAATGGATCGATGGAACTTTCGGTGGCGGAATCGCGTCCGTCGATGGTGGCCACGCTGGGACCGGTCGCGATCGAGGAATGCAAGCGCCATCCGGTGCTGCTGGCCAGCATCTTCACCTTCATCGCGCTGGCGGCGCTGGCCTTCGGCCTGCTGCTGCCCAAGAAGTACAACTCGAGCACGACGATCCTGGTGGAAGAGAGCAACATCATCAAGCCACTGATGGAAGGCCGCGCCGTGCCGACCGGTGTGTCCAGCCGCGCCGGCATCACCCGCGAAGTCGCGTTCAGCCGCAAGGTGATGGACGAGATCCTCGAGACCGGTGGCTGGCTCACGTCCAATCCGTCGCCGCTGGTTCGCGAGCAACTGATCGAGCAGATCACCAACCGCACGATCATCTCCAACCCGCGCGAGAACCTGATCCGCATTTCGTACACCGACACCGACGCCGGGCGCGCCCACGACGTCACCAAGCGCTTCGCCGAGCTGATCATCAAGGAGAGCCTGGCGACCAAGGAGCGCGAAAGCCGCGAGGCCTACGAGTTCATCGACTCCCAGGTCCAGCAGTACCACAAGAAGCTCACCGACGCCGAGTCCAAGCTCGAGGAGTACCGCAAGTCCAACCCGGACGCGCGCCAGGGCATCGAAGGCGATGTCAACTCACGCATCGGCGAACTGCGGCGCATGGTCGACAGCTCGCGCATGGAGCTGATGGACCTCAATTCGCAGGGTGACGCGCTTGTCGCACAGCTCAACGGCGAGAACGAGATCAGCGTCGTCCAGACCCGCTCCGGCCAGCTGCTGGCGCGCATGGCAGAACTGCAGAACGAGAAGGACCGGCTGCTCATGAGCTACACCGAGCAGCATCCGGACGTGATCCGCGTGGAGCACCAGTTGCGCGACCTCGAGGACGAAGTCCGCCGCGAGGATGCGCACCAGCTGGCACAGAAGGAAGGCGCGGCAAAAACACTGGACGGCCCTGCCTCGTTCAATCCGCTCTATGGCGAACTCAAGAGCAAGTCCGCCGAGAACCGCCGTCGCAGCGCCGCGATCAGCTCGCGCATCGCCACCAGCCAGGCGCTGCTGGACCAGGAGCTGGCACGCAGCCGCCACATCGCCGCCTCGGAAAGCACGCTGGCCGAACTTTCACGTGACTACGAAGTCAACCGCGACCTCTACCAGGACCTGCTCAAGCGCCGCGAGAACGCCCGCGTGTCGATGGGCCTGGACGCCGAACAGCGCGGCCTGAGCTTCCGCATCCAGGAGCCGGCCACCTACCCGCTGCGCGGCGTCGGCCTGCGCCTGCAGCACGTCGCCAGTGCCGGCCTCGGTGCCGCCACGCTGGCACCGCTGATCCTGCTGCTCGGCTTCGTCCGACTCGACCCGCGCGTGCGCTCGCCGCACCAGATCGAAAGCCTGGCGGCGCTGCCGGTGCTCGGCGCGGTGCCGCGCTACCAGACCGCCCCGGCGCGTCGCCACGGCAACCGCCGTTTCATCTTCGCCGCGATGATCTTCATGCTCGTGCCGATCCTCTACGGACTGACCCTGATCGCCAAGATGGTGCAAATTCCATGAATGCAGCGCCGCAGCCCATCATCGAACTCGACGACGTCCAGCTCGAGCGCGAACGCTCGATCTCGCCGGTGGCAGGTGTCACCGCGCTCTCACCGATGCAGCTGGAGGAGCGCGCCATCATCCACCGCGGCGCGATAGCTCGCCCGGAGGTCGACGCATTCCGCGAACTGCGCACGCGCCTGCTGGCCGCGGTCGACGGCAGCTTCGTCGCCCTGGTCGCGCCGGTCAGTGCCGGCAGCGGCGGCAGTTTCGTCGCCCGCAACCTGGCCACGGCAATGGCCTTCGACGAAACCAAGAGCGCCCTGCTGATCGACTGCGACCTGCGCCACCCCTCGCAGCACAGCACGATGAAGATCGACGCCCCGTATGGCGGCCTGGTCGACTACCTGGAGAATCCGGACGCCGAGTTTGGCGACGTCGTCTACGACACCGGCGTCACCGGCCTGCGCCTGATCCCGGCCGGCACCACCCGCGAAGTGGGTGCCGAGCATTTCTCCTCGTCGCGCATGCGCCTGCTGCTGGATTCGATCCGCAGCCGCAATCCCAATTGCTACGTGTTCCTGGACGGACCGCCGGTGCGCGGCACGCCCGATGCCCGGATCCTGGCCGACATCGCCGACGTCGTCATCCTGGTCGCGGGCTACGGTCGCGACACACCCGCGGCGATCTCGCTGGCGGCCGGCAACTTCGACCCGAACAAGTTCGCAGGTGTCGTCTTCAATGAAGGCGTATGAAGGAGCGCGAATGGCCATCGAAGGACACCCTGCGACCGCACGCCGGCTGCGCCCGTCTGCGCTGTGCACCGCGCTGTCGGTCGCGCTGCTCGCCGCCGTGCCTGGCGCGCAGGCGGCGACGATCAACTACAGCCTGGGCGGATACGCCGAGTACAGCGACAACATCGCGCTGACCGAAAGCGATCCGAACGAAGAGACCACGCTCGGCGGCACCCTCGATTTCGATGTCAACCAGGTCGGCAGGAACACCACCCTGACCGCGCGGGGCGGCATCGAGTACCTGTACTACACCGGCGATCTCTACGACGACGACGTGCGCACCGGCCTTGCCGGCCAGTTCGCCTGGACCACGTGGCAGGACCGGCTGAAGCTGATCGTCGAGGACTATGCCAGCTACGAGCCGATCGACGTGCTCCAGTCGAACGCGCCCGACAACCAGCAGCAGGTCAACGTCTTCGTCACCGGCGCCGACCTGAACATCCGGCCAGGCTCGGTCACCGGCGGCGAAGTGAAGGTTCGCTACAACAACTACTACGCCGAGAAGACCGACGATTTCGACGGCGACCGTTACAGCGCCTCGGCCAGCCTGGTGCAGCGTCCCGGTCCGACCACGCGCCTTCGGCTGACCGTGGAAGGCAGCCAGGTCGACTACGACGACCAGGAGCTCAACGCCAACTACCGGCGCAAGGACATCTACGGCAGCTACAACCGCACGCTGGCCAATATCGATGTCGAGCTGATCGTCGGCTACTCGTGGGTGGAACTGACCAGCTTCGACGGTGCCGAGGACAGCTCGCCGCTGTTCCGCCTGGTCGGCAACTGGCGCCCCACCGCGCGCAGCACGCTCAACGCCGGGCTCTACTACCAGTTCTCCGACGCCGCGCTGGACCTGGTGTCGCGCGCCGACACCATTGGCGGGCCGCCGATCGGCGACCAGGCCGACGACCTGACGGTGACGCCGGACGTCTACCAGCAGCGCCGGCTGCAACTGGGCTACCACTTCACCGGCGAGCGCTTCGACTTCGACGTGCTGCCCTACTACGAGAACAACGACTACGTCGACCCGACCGTGGAGAGCGAAGGCAGCTACGGCATCGGGCTTGGCATGACCTACCGCTTCCAGCCGACCCTGTACACCACGCTGCAGTTGTCGCGCAGCTACCGGAGCTTCGACGCGTTCGAACGTGACGACGACGACTTCGCGATGTACCTGGCCGTGACCAAGCTGCTGACCGGCAACTGGAGCATCTCCTTCGATCTGCGCCACCAGGAACGCGACAGTAACCTTGCAGAAGCCAGCTATGACGAGAATGCCGCCATCTTCAGCGTTCGCTATACCCGCTGAAGCAGCGGCCGTCGGGCGCCAGGATCGGCGCATCCGCCTGCTGCTGCTGACCGACACTCCGGTGTTGGCGCCTGGCGGCAGCGAGCGCTTCCTGCAGAACCTGGCGACGCGGCTGCCGCGCGAGCACTACCGCGTGAGCGTGGTCCAGCTGCACGCCGGTCACATGCCGCTGGTCGGCCAGGTGTCCTCGCGCCTGCCTGGCGTGCAGCTGCAGTCGCAACCGGTGCATGCCGTGTACGACCGCAGCGGCCTGCGCGCCTGGCGGGCGCTGCGCGCAATGCTCCAGGCCGAGCACTTCGACATCGTCCAGTCGCAGCACGAGAAGGCGGACCTGCTCAACGCGCTGTTGCCCCGCCGCAACGGCACCGTCCACGTCTCCAACCGCCGCGACATGGGGTTCAAGAAGAGTGCGCGCCTGCAGCAGTTGTTCCGGTACCTCAATCCGCGCTTCGACACGGTGGTGGCACCGGCACGGCAGATCCTGTCGGGGCTGGCGCGGTTCGAACAGCTCGATGCGCTGCGCATGACCTGGATCCCCAACGGCGTCGACACGCGCCGCTTCGCACCCGCCACCCACCAGACGCGGCAGGGTGCGCGCCGTGCACTCGGCCTGGAACAGCAGGCCGTCGTGTTCGGATGCGTGGCCCGCCTGACCGAGGTCAAGCGCCACATCGACCTGATCGACGCCTTCGCGCAGGTCCACCGCGCGTCGCCGCAGGCGCGCCTGCTGCTGATCGGCGATGGCCCGATGCTGGCGCCGGTGCAGGACCGGATGTCGGCGCTCGGCGTTGCCGACGCCGTGGTGCTGCTGAGCTTCCGTGACGACGTCGAGGCGATCCTTCCTGCCCTGGACGCGCTCGTGCTGGCCTCGTCCAGCGAAGGCATGTCCAACGCGATCCTCGAGGGGATGGCCTGCGGTCTGCCGGTGATCGCCACCGCCGTCGGCGGCAACCTGCACCTCGTCCAGCACGAGAACACCGGCCTGCTGGTGCCCGCGCGCGATCCGATCTCCCTGGCCGCGGCGATGCAGAGCCTGGTGCGCTCGCCGCAACTGGCCCAGCACATGGGCGCCACGGCTCGCAGCCGCACCGAACGCGAATTCTCGCTCGATGCGATGGTCCAGGCCTTCGACCAGATGTACCGCCACCTGCTCGACCAGCGCGCACCGAGGCGGGCATGAACGACGCCGCGCTGTCGACGCTGCTGTTGCGGTCCAGTGCCGGGCTCTACGGCGCCGACCGCATGGTGCTGGCGTTGAACAATGGCCTGGCCGGTCATGGCGTGCGCAGCCGCCTGCTCAACATCAACAACTACCGCATGCGCGAGCAGTCCCTGCACGAACTGGCGCGCGCGCGCGGACAGGACTCGGTACTGCTGCCCTGCCGTGGCCGCATCGACACCGGCACCGTCAATGCCCTGGCTGCGCAGATCGCGAGCACCGGCGCGCCCGTGCTCCACAGCCATGACTACAAGAGCGCTTTCTATGCCTGGCTGGCCACGCGCCGGCAACCGGCACGCCTGGTGGCCACGCTGCACGGCTGGGTCGAGGGTTCGTCGACGCTGCGCCTGTACACGCGACTGGAACTGGCGCTGCTGCGCCGTTTCGATGCGCTGGTGGTGGTCGCCGCCGGGCAGGTCGAACGTCTGCTGCAGGCGGGCATCCCGCACTCGCGCATCCACCAGATCGACAACGGCATCGAGGCCACGCATGCCGACGGCGCCGGCGCGGCGGTACTGCGCGACCGCCTCGGCATCGCCACCAGTGCGCAGGTCTTCACCGCCGTGGCCAGGCTGTCGAGCGAGAAGAACCTCTCGATGCTGCTGCAGGCCTTCGCGCCCGTGGCGGCGCACTCACCCGACGCAACGCTGGTGCTTGTCGGCGACGGCCCGGAGCGCGAGGCGCTGCAGGCGCAGGCCGGCGAGCTTGGCCTGCTCGGCGGGCGGCAGCTGCATTTCCTCGGCACGCGCGATGACATGGCGGTGATCTACGCCATGACCGACTGCCTGGTGCTGCCATCGCTCAGCGAGGGCATGCCGCTGGTGGTGCTGGAGGCCATGGCCTGCGAAGTGCCGGTGCTGGCCAGCGCGGTCGGCGACATCCCGCGGCTGCTGGCCGGCTCGGAGCATGGCCGGCTGGTGCCCGCCGGCGACGCCGTGGCCCTGCAGGCCGCGCTCGAAGAATCCCGGATGCTGCGTGGGCGCCGTGATGTCGCGGCGCGCGCCTACGTGGACGAACACCACTCGGCACAGGCCATGGCCGGCCGCTACCTCGACCTCTACCAACGGCTTCTGGAGACCACGCATGACCGCCGTGCGTCCTGACGCCATCAACCGCCGCGCTGGCCTGGGCGGCAGTGCCAGCGATGGAGATTCCGCTGCCGGCCCGGCGCAGCCGCGGTTCCCGCTGGCGGCGCGCGCGCTCAACCGTGGCGCGGCGGCCGCGGGCGTTGCCGCGCCCGGTGTTGTCTCGCCCGGTGTTGCCGCGCGCGGGCGCAACGTGCCCGGAGCCGCCCGCCCCGCCTCGGCGGCCGCGCGCGTGGCGGAGATCGCAAGGGCACCTCGCAACTACCCGCTGTACCTGTTCCTGATGCTGCTGCCGCTGCAGAACATCACTACCGGGTACCTGCCCAACATCGGCGGCGGCGTCAATTTCCTCAACATCATGTTCCTGCTGTCGCTGGCGACCGCCTTCGCGATCCGCGGCAAGCTGGTCCCCGGCGAGCCGGTCAACGTCTGGGTGATGTTCTATGCGATGTACGCGGTGGTCTCGCTGTCGATCGGCTACCAGTACGTCAGCGATACCGAGACCCACTTCAACCAGCTCAAGGATCACCTCATCGCGGTGTTCATGCTGTACCTGGTGCAGATGAGCGTCCGCGACTGGCAGGGCCTGCGCATGATCGTGCTGATGACGCTGGTGCCGTTGCCCTACATCGCCAAGGTGGTGTGGGTGCAGCACACCAACGTCGGCCGCGACCACTACACCGACGACCTGCGCATCAGCGGCACGTTCTCGCTGCTGGGCGCCAACGAGTTCGCCGCCTTCTGCGTGACCATGGCGGTCGTGCTGTTCGCGATCCTGCTGGCCTGCCGGCTGCCCCGCCGCTGGCGCCTGATCCTGGCCGGTGGCGTCGCCTGCATGGTGCTGGGCGTGCTGTACGCCTACTCGCGCACCGCCTACATCAGCCTGATCGTCGGCCTGGTCGCGGTGATCCTGGTCTGGCGCGGCCGCTGGAAGCTGATTCTGCCGCTGGTGCTGGCCGCCGCGCTGCTGCCGAGCGTGCTGCCGCCGTCGGTGGTGGAGCGCTTCGACAGCACCACGGTCGAGGAAGGCCAGCGCGACGAGAGCACCGAACTGCGCATCGAGTACTGGAAGATCGCCTGGGCGAACTTCCTGCGCCACCCGGTGATGGGCACCGGCTTCCACACCTTCCACCATCGCGAGATCAACCCCTACGGCAAGGACACGCACAACCTCTACATCCGCACGCTCAGCGAAGGGGGCGTAATCGGCGCGGTGATGCTGCTTGGCCTGCTGTTGTCATTGCTCTACACGGCCTGGAGGGGCCTGACGCGTTCGCGCTCGGGCACCTGGCAATACGCGCTGGCGCTGGGCCTGCTCGGGGCATGGATCTCGATGATCATCAGCAACCTGTTCGGTGACCGCTTCACCTATTACCCGGTGGTCGCCTACTTCTGGACTTACGTGGCGCTGGTGGTCAAGGCCCGCCAGCTGCCCTCCGAGGAGCCCGGCCGATGACCGCCCCGCTGCGCACCTGGCTTCGTTACCTGTTGGCGCTGTGCAGCCATTACAGCGGGATGGACTGGCTGTATCGCCACGTCAGCGGTGCCGGCCTGGTCATCCTGATGCTGCACCGGCTGCGCGACGATGCCGATCCCTATCCGCTCAGCATGTCGCGCGCCAACCTGCGGCAGATCATCCGCTGGCTGCGCGGCCAGCAGGCACTGGTCGGCCTGGGCGAAGGCCTGCGCGACCTGTCGCCTGCAGCGCCGCAACGCGTACGTTATGCCCTCACCTTCGACGACGGCTACCACGACAACCTCGGACTGATCGATGCCAGCCTCGGCCGCGTGCCGGCCGTGGTGTATGTCGCCACCGGGCACATCGGTGGCGAACCGATCTGGGCTTACCGGCTGGCGCACGCCATCGAGTCGCGAAGCCGCGACCAGGTCGATCTCGGCGGGCTCGGCATGGGCCACTTCGACCTCGCCGAATCCGACGATCGCTATCGTCTCTACACCCTGCTGCCGCCGCGCCTGAAGGAACTGGAACCGGCCGAACTGGAAGCCTGGGTCGACCACCTGTGCGAACAGACCCGGCCGCGCCCGATCCCGCACGAAAACCGCGAGATGCTCGACTGGGACGACGTCCGCAAGCTCTACGTCAACGGCGTCGAGATCGGCGGGCATACCTGCAGCCACGCGATCCTCAGCCGCCTCGACGACGCGGCGGCAAGCGAGGAGATCGGCCTGTCGCGCGCGAGCATCGCAGCCGAACTCGGCAACGCGCCGCGTCATTTCGCATACCCCAATGGCGGACGCAGCGACTTCGGCGATCGCGACGTGCGCCTCGTGCGCGATGCGGGCTTCACCACGGCGACCACCTCCATCGAAGGCGTGAACCGCCCGGGCGCCGATCCCTATCGACTGCTGCGTTTCAACGTGCACGCGGACCGCTTCCGCGCGCCGTCGGGCCAGCTGTCCAAGGCGCTGTTCTTCAGCGAGACGAGCGGGATGCTCGGCTGGCTGCGCGGACTGCGCACTGCATGAAGTTGTTCAAAGGGGGACGGACATGAGCACGCTGCCGATCCTGATGTACCACGGCCTGCATCGCGAGGAATCCTCGCGCGGCCGCTTCGATCCGGTGTACAGCGTGCATCCGGAGATGTTCGCCCGCCAGCTCGACTGGATCGTGCAACAGGGCCATCGCACGGCGCTGCTGGAAGATGCGGGCGAAGCGCGCGATGTCGTCATCACCTTCGACGATGGCGACGTGTCGAACGTCGAAGTCGCGCTTCCGCTGCTGCACGAACGCGGCCTGCGCGCGGAATTCTTCGTCACCACCGATTTCATCGGCCAGTGCGGCATGCTCGCCCCCGACGACATCCGCCGCCTCGCCGCCCACGGCATGGGCATCGGTTCGCACGGACGCACGCATTCGTTCCTCTCCGATCTCGACGTCGCGGACCTGACGGCCGAGCTCGACGACAGCCGTTGCCGGTTGCAGGCGATCTGCGGGCGTGCGATCGACGCGATCGCCCTGCCCGGCGGGCGCGGCGGCGAGCGCGAACTGCTCGCCGCGCAGCAACTGGGATACCGCCACCTGCTCGGTTCGGTACCGGGGCCGAACAAGCGTCGGCGTCCCGACGTCTGGCTGCAACGCCTCCCGGTCACGCGCAACCTCTCGCTGGACGATTTCGCCGCGCTCGTGCACTGGCGTGGCCTGCCGGCGCGCTGGATGCAGGCGCGGCATGCGGCGCTGGCGCTGCCCAAGCGCGTGCTCGGCAACGACGGTTATCAACGTCTGCGTGAGCGCCTGCTATGAGCGCCGCGCTGCTGTTCTGGCTGTGCATCGCGCTGGTCGCGTGGGCGTACGCGGGCTACCCGCTGCTGGCGGCGCTGCTCGCCCGGCGCTATGGCCATACGCCGTATCGCGATGCATCGCAATGCGAGGCGATGACGGTCGTGGTCGCCGCATTCGATGAGGAAGCGCGCATCGCCGCACGCGTGCGCGACATCCTCGAGCAGGACTACCCCGAAGATCGCCTCGAGGTACTCGTCGTCAGCGATGGCAGCCGCGACGCAACGGCGCGCGCCGCCGCATCCGTCGACGACGCGCGCGTGCGCGTGCTCGAACTTCCCACCAACGTCGGCAAGGCCGCCGCGTTGACGATGGCCTTGCGGCAGGTCGATACGCCGCTGGTCGCCTTCACCGACGTGCGCCAGCGCTTCGCGCCGGGGGCATTGCGTGCGCTGTGCGCACCGTTCGCCGATCCTTCCGTGGGTGCGGTGAGCGGCGAGCTGATGATCGCCGCCGCCGACCACGGCACGGGCGAAGGCGTCGGCCTGTACTGGAGGATGGAGAAGCGCCTGCGCTGCGACGAAGCGCGCCTGGGCTGGCTGCACGGCGTGAGCGGCTCCATCCACGCCATGCGGCGCACGTTGTTCGGCCCGATCCCCGCCGGCACCGTGCTCGACGACATGTGGATGCCGTTGCAGGTGCTGCGGCGCGGCCATCGCGTGTGGATGGCGCGCGAGGCACTGGCGTTCGACCGCGCCAGCCACAGCGTGGACGAGGAGTTCCAGCGCAAGCTGCGCACGCTGGCCGGCAACTGGCAGCTCATCGCGCGCCTGCCGTGGTTGGTCAATCCGTTCGCCAATCCCGTGTTCTTCGCGTGGTTCTCGCACAAGTTCCTGCGGCTGCTGGTGCCCTGGGCGCTGCTGGTCGCGCTGGCCGCATCGGCCTTCGCCGACGGCGCGCTGTATCGCACGCTGTTCGGGTTGCAACTGCTGGCCTACGGCGGCGCGCTTGGCGGCCTGGTTCTGCCGCGCGTGGCGGCGCGCCTGCCGCTGCTTCCGGCGGCGAGCAGCTTCGTGATGCTCAATTTCGCCGCGCTCCTGTCGTTGCCTGCGTCGCTGGCGATGGACCCGTCGCGGTTGTGGAAGAAACACTGATGGCCCGCATCCTCGCCGTGACCAGCCGCCTGCCCTTTCCGCCGCGTGAAGGCCACCAGCTGCGCGCGTGGCACGTGCTGCGTGCGCTGGCGTCCAAGCACGAGGTGACGCTGCTGAGCTTCCAGCGCAACGACGACCTGCCGACCGAAGCCGCGCCGCTGCACGTGCAGATGGCGCGCGTCGAAACTTTCCGCATTCCGGGCGAACGATCGCGCAGCGCGCTGGCTCGTTCCGTGCTGCGCGGCACGCTCACTCCGACGCCTTTCCTCGTGGCCAAGTACGATTCGGCCGCGCTGCGCGAACGCCTGACCGCGCTGGCGCGCGATGCGGACCTGGTTCACTTCGACATGCTGCCCCTCATCGCGCATGCCGATTGCGTGCCCGATGGGGTGCCGGTAACGCTCAACGCGCACAACGTCGAACACCGCCTGCTCGCCACGCGCGCCCGTATCGAGACGCGGGCATGGGCGCGCAGGTTCCTTGCAGGCCAGGTGACCAGGCTGGAGGCCTTCGAACGTCGCGCCTGCGAACGCGCCGATGCGGTACTGGCGTGTTCGGACGTCGACGCTGCCGGGCTGCGCGAACTGGTGCCCGACTGCAACGTGCACGTCGTCGCCAACGGCGTGGACCTCGACACCAATCAGCCTGGCGCGCACGCGCCCGACGAGGACCGTCTGGTATTCGTCGGCCAGATGGGCTGGTTCCCGAATCGCGACGGTGTGGAATGGTTCCTGCGCGAGGTGTTTCCGCTGATCCTCGCGCGCCGCCCGTCCACGCGTTTCGAGCTGGTCGGCAAGGCCGATGGCTTCGAGATTCCGCAGAACGTGCGCGCCAACGTCGACCTCGCCGGTTTCGTCGACGACCTGCGCCCGCACGTGCACGACGCGTCGGTCTACGTCGTCCCACTGCGCGCCGGCAGCGGCACGCGGTTGAAGGTGCTGGAAGCGATGGCGCTGGGGAAGGCGATCGTCACCACCACCATCGGCAGCGAAGGCATCGCGCTTGAGCATGATCGAAGTGCGCTGTATGCCGACGATGCCCAGGCGTTCGCCGACGCGGTGCTCGCGTTGCTCGCATCGCCCACGCGCGTGACGGAGCTTGGCATCGAAGCCAGGCGCCTGGCGGAGGACGAGTACGGTTGGGACGCGATCGGTGCGCGGCTGCTGCGGGCGTACGAGCCGCTGTTGAACGGCACCGTGCGACCGGTGCATGCGGTGCCGGTGAATTTCGGGGCGATCGAGGCATAAGACGCTTGTAGCTCGGGTAAGCGCAGCGTTCCCGGGGTTGAGGCGTGGTCGCGTCCCGGGTGCGCTTCGCTTACCCGGGCTACAAAACCGTCACGCCAGCGTCGAACGATTCAACGCGACGCGTTCCTCGCTTTCCACCGGTAACTCACCATCCCCGTCAGCTCGTACAAGGCCACGTGCGTCTTCTGCATCGCCGAAAGCTGCGGCAGGAAGTAGCCGACGCTTCCCATCGGCATGTACAGCGAATCGCTGGCGACCATGCACGGCGTGAAGCCCGCCGCCTCGAACGCCACGCGCGCCCGCGGCAGATGCGCCGCCGAACTGACCACGCGCACCCGTGGCGGCAGCGTGCCGCGCAGCGCCATCGCGCTTTCCCAGGTGGTGGCCGACTCCCTTTCCTCGTGCAGCAGTTGCGCCGGAACGCCCCAGTCCTGCGCGAGGCGGCCCAGTACCGCCGCTTCGCTGATCGAGAACGGGCCGCCGCCGGCGATCGTCATCGGCACCGGTGCACCGCGTCGCCACAATTCAACGCCGCCGCGCAGGCGGCGCCAGCTCGACGGCGTCAACGCGATGTAGTCGTCCTG
>Ga0102589_1003523_pt1 | contig 16148 bp, 9 predicted proteins | sample AraplaMF_Col_mLB_FD_76858 | JGI IMG/M metagenome (GOLD analysis project Ga0102589, IMG submission 76858) | Arabidopsis root microbial communities from the University of North Carolina, USA - plate scrape MF_Col_mLB | ecosystem: Host-associated > Plants > Roots > Endosphere | place: USA... | reverse complement strand
TTGGTCAGCAACTGCTCCCGCTCCGCCTCGCTTATTAAGCGAATCTCGTCCAATCGGATGCTGGCATTCGCCGCCACTTCCCGCAGCAGATGCACCAAATGCTCGGACATGCGCGTCATTGTCGATTTTCCGTACAAGGCCGTCGCATACTCCAGACTTAGCAGAATGCCATGCTCGGTCTCATGCGCATTGAGCGTTAGATCAAATTTGGCCACGGTGTGCGGCGTCTCGTACGGCGTAAACCGGAGTTGGGACATCCCGATATTAGGATTATCTTCGCCCTGCATCGCAAACATCGTGTCAAACAGCGGATTGCGGCTCAAATCCTTGCGCACATCCAGCTTCTCTACCAGTTCCTCGAACGGATAATCTTGGTTCTCGAACGCTATAAGCGTCCGTTCTTTTACCTCCTGCACGAACTCCACGAACGTCCGGTCTCCCGCCGGATAGTTCCGCATTGCCAACGTACCGACGAACATCCCGATGAGCGGTTCCAAGTCCGCATGCGGACGGCCAGCAATCGGCGTGCCCACGACGATGTCCTCTTGGCCGGTATACTTGAACAGCAGCGCCGTATATGCTGCCAGCAGCACCATATACATCGTCGCTCCCGTATCCGCAGCGATCAGGCGCAAACTTGCGGTCACGTCCGAGTCGAGTTCAGCGTGCACCACGTCCCCGGCAAAGCTTTGCAGCGCCGGACGCGCATAATCCGTCGGTAGCTCCAACACCGGGATGTCCCCGGCAAATGTCTCCAGCCAGAACGCTTCCTGCTTCTGCACCGTCTCGCTTTGGGCCAGCGACTGCTGCCATGCTGCATAATCTTTGTACTGAATCCGAAGTTCCGGCAAGCTGTCTCCTTCGTACAAACGCGTCAATTCCTGTATCAGCACATTTACCGAGACCCCGTCGGAAACAATATGATGCATATCAAATAAGAAGAGATGGCGATTCTCTTCTACTTCAATAAGTCCTACCCTCATCAGCGGTGCTTGCCCCAAATCGAACGGGCGCACGAACGCTTCTACCTGCCCAGCAATATGTTTGTTCAATGTTTCCACATCTTTTTGAATGCGTCCTGATCTTGGAAGTCGCTTTCTCTCTATCATAAACGGCACTTGCTCGTACACGCGCTGAACCGGCTCTCCATCTACCATCTCAAATGAGGTGCGCAGCGATTCATGGCGTGCAACCAGCTCACGGAACGCCTGCTCCAAACGATTCGCATCAAGCGGCCCTTCAACCGTAAATATTCCCGACATGTTGTAACTAAGCCCCGCACCCTCCAATTGGTTCAGGATATACAGCCGTTTTTGAGCAGATGAGACTGGATAATACTCTCTTGTTTCAACCGGCTCGATCGACGCGTAAAAGTGCTGTTCCATCCCTGCTACCGCTTGTGCAAGCTGTTCCAACGTCGGTGCTTGGAACACAGTTCGCAACGGAACGTTCACGTTTAATTCCTTGTGCATCCGTGCCACAAGCGACATCGCTTTCAATGAATGTCCACCAAGGTCGAAGAAGTTGTCCTTACCCCCAACCCGTTCCACGTCAAGCACACTCTGCCAAATTTCAGCAATCCGAGCTTCAATTTCCGTTCGCGGTGCCACATACTCTATGACGCCCGCGTCGTTCGCCTTGGGCTCCGGCAATGCCCGACGATCCAGCTTCCCGTTCTGTGTAAGCGGCATCTGCTCCAACTCAACGAAGAATGAAGGTATCATATAGGTTGGCAGTTGTTGTCCCAACCATTGACGCAGTTCCGCAACATTCAGCGTGTTTACTGTTACGGCGTATGCGCATAAATACGAGTTTCTATGTATGTCCTGTTTCGCAATTACTACCGCTTCCCTAACCGATTCATGACTCAGCAAGGACGCTTCAATTTCACCCAACTCGATTCGGTATCCGCGTATTTTTACCTGATGATCCTGGCGGCCCAAATATTCAATGTTCCCGTCCGAACGCCATCTGCCCAGGTCTCCCGTTCGGTACATCCGCTCGCCAGGGAAGAACGGATCAGCTATAAATCTTTCTTCCGTCAACTCCTGCCTGTTCATATAACCTCGAGCTAGGCCAACCCCTGCAATATACAATTCACCCGGCACTCCGATCGACTGCAAACGCATTTGCTCGTCCAATACATACATTCGCGTATTGTCTATCGGCTTGCCGATCGGCACGGTAGTCCTTTGGGTTCCCGGCATGCAATCGAAATAAGTTACGTCAATTGTCGCTTCCGTCGGGCCATATAGATTCGTCAGCCTCGTTCCATTCGTTTCTCCGAGTAACTGATGAAATCGTTCCGCATGTCCAACTTGCAGCGCTTCCCCACTTGCAAACACTTGCTTCAATGAGCTTAGATCGTTACTTCCACCACGAATATCTATATATTCCAAAAATGCGCTCAGCATCGAAGGTACGAAATGCATCGTCGTCACTTGGTGTTCCTGAATCGCCGCTGCGATGGTGTCCGGATCTTTCTCTCCCCCTGGTTCCAACAGGCAGAGCTGTGCTCCTTCTAACGCCCACCAAAACATTTCCCATACCGAAACGTCAAAAGTAAATGGGGTCTTCTGCAAAATAACATCCGTCCCGCCCAATGGATAGCTCTTCTGCATCCACTTTAGTCGGTTAACAAGCGAATGATGCTCGATCATGACGCCCTTTGGTTTTCCCGTCGAGCCTGATGTATAGATGATATAGGCCAGATGATGAGAACCCGCAGCAGATTGCGGCGTGCAGTCCATCGGATAATTATCTGCTCGATTTCCAATCTCCTCTTCGTCAAGCGCTAAATCCAACACTTCACCAGCAAACCGAGCGGAATCTCCCACAAGGATTCCTTGTATATTGGCCCGCTCCCTCAGATGAGGTTGAATGAGCAGCAGAAGCGCACCCGAGTCTTCTAACATATATCGGATCCGTTCTTCCGGATACTCCGGATCGATCGGCAGATAGGCTCCACCTGCTTTCAGTATGGCGAAAATACCCACTACCATTTCCAAAGAGCGCTCTGCAATTATTCCTATGACACCATCTGGCTGAACACCTTGTTCTCTCAGTATCCGTGCAATTTGGTTAGCACGTTCGTCCAGCTCCTGGTACGTTAATCTTTTGTTCTCGAATATAATCGCCGTTTGCTCCGGTACTCGCTTCACTTGCTCTTCAAACAACTCATGAATCGTCTTTTCTTCTGGATAATCCGAACAAGTATCATTAAAAACATTTACGATCCGGTATACTTCATCTTGCGTTGCAGAACTGAATTCGGCGATTGTTTTTTCAGGATTACCTAGCGCTTCATACAAAATATCCAAAGCATATTTGATAAAACTCTCTATTTCATCTTTCTCAAATAAATCAATTCTATAATCGATATCTATTACTATAGAATCGCTATCAACAAGATCTTTAATATGGATAACAAAATCATTTATTTCGTCTCCGGAAGGGAGTATCTCCGGGAAATAATCGATTTCACCTATTTTTTCCCACTTCATTACCTGGTACTCAACCATAATGCCGAATAGTTTGTCTAGATTTCCGTGTTTTTCTCTCAGCGCATGAACCAGTAAGTCATAGGGATATTTCTGATGGCGTAGAATAGATTTTTGTTCTTTAATAATTTTATGCACAAAATTCACGAAGTTACTTTCAGGTTCTATCTGCATTCGGAAAGGGACAGTGCTTACGAACATCCCCATCATTACTTTCTCTTCTCTGGTTGTACGATTAGAATACAAAGATCCTAGCGCCACATCGGTTAATGAAGTTAATCGATACAGATTGATATATATGGCTGCTAGAAAAAGAGGATACATAGTTACGTTTTGCATTTTGCAAAAAGATAATAAGCGATTACGCAATTCATTTGAAACCGAAATTGATGTTCTTGAGCTTTTTGTACCCATGAGGTATGGGTTATACTGCTTAAGCCCTGTAAATGCAGGCAGTGTTACAAATTGCTCTTCCCAGTAATTTTTATCGTTCTCAAATCGTTTTGAATTTAGGTAAAGCTCTTCGTTTAAAACGAAGTTGGTATAGGACGGTTGAATTGAAAGTGCCTCTGCTGTAATATCCTGCTCTAAAAGGCTATGATATATATTTAGAAATTGGAATCCGATGGAGTTCATGCTGATTCCATCAAGAATGATATGGTGCGTTTTTATAAAGACCTGATAGTTATCTTCTTTTATTTTTAACAGTGCAAAATAAAAGAGATCTGAATCGTATAAAGAAAACGATTTATTCGACTGCTCATTTATCCATTCTTTCAATGCATGCTCATCTTTTTCCTGACTAAAATCAAAACAATCAAATTCTCGATCTTGATGGTTGCTCACATATTGCTTCGGCTCATTATTATCTATGAAAAATCGAAGACGCAGCGCATCATTGGCCAAAATAATGGCATTAAAAGACCTGGTAAGAATCTCATGATTTATTTCCCTATTAATATGTATTCTTCCGCAAAGATTTGACACGCCGGTTTGAGGATATAGATTTTCCATATACCATATCCTCTTTTGTGGATGAGTTAATGAATAAACCTGACGAAATCTAGAATTCAATCAAGATCCCTCCTCCGTATCTCCCCTCTTAAGGAGTTATAAGGTACCAAGGTGTTATTGATTAAGCTTGCGATTTGCCGAATATGATCAAAGAGAAAAAAATGCCCCCCTTGAAATTCGTGAAAACTGCACCTGTTGGAAGTGTGCAGGCTCCATTCTTTTACTTCATTTTTAAAAGACTCCTCGCTCCCGTACAAAATACTGAAATTAGTGTTCAATTTATCAGCTTTTACTTCATACTTATATTGTTCAACAATCATGAAATCATTTCGCAAGATAGGAAGATACAAATCGATTAATTCCTTGTTTTGAAAAAACTCCTGCGGAGTTCCGTTCATTTCCTTAATTTCCTTTAGAAATTGTTCCTCAGGCAATTGATGTATTGGATTGTCCTTCTTACGAAGATTAGGGGCAGTACTGCCTGAGAAAAATGAATGAATGGGAAGCGGATGTCTCTGCTGCAACATAAAATGGCTTAACTCGTAAGCAATTACTCCCCCCATGCTATGCCCCCATACGGCATACATTCCTTTACCAATGTGTGGAACAATTTGTTCTGAAATATCTTGGACAGCATCATGAATAGATTCGTAAAGCGGACTGTTGAAACGTTTCCCCCTACCTGCCAGTTCCACCGGAATAAGCTCTACAAAAACATCCAATAAACTTTTCCATTCATTGTATATAGCTGCGGATCCACCAGCATACGGAATACAAAACAATTTAATATTGCTCATTATCATACTCCTATTGGTTCTGAACTGTTATTAGGCGTAACTATGCAACCTAATTCCAGCTTGATTCGTTTATCTGCAACATGGAAGTAAGCATCATCATGAGTAATGGCAATAATACATTTCCCTCTTTTCTTTAAATCGGGGAGTAACTGATCATAAAAGAACTTGCGAAACTCAGGGTCTTGATCAGCTGCCCATTCATCGAAAAGGAAGATCGGGGCATCCTCGAGATAGCTGATTAGCAAAGCTAGCCTTTTCTTTTGTCCCGTAGATAACATAAGGGTGCTAAAGTTGCCTTCTTCCATTGATAGCTTATTTTCCATTCGCAATAGCTTCAAATACTTTTGTATTTCCTCGTTTTTATCTGTATGCCGAATGCCGTATAACTTATCAAATAAATAAAAGTCACTGAACACAGTCGTGAATTTTTCGCTTAAATCATGATTTTTAATCCGGCTACCATTTAAAGTTATTTCTCCTTTATCCGGAATATATAGACCTGTTATCAAGTTAGCGAGCGTAGATTTTCCGCTTCCATTTCCCCCTGTTATAAATACGATTTCGCCAGATTGGAAAACATAATTGAACGGACCTACTGTAAATGACTGTTTATCCCCTTTATCGTATTGAAATGAAACATCTTTAAACTCCAATTGAATAAACTCGTTTTCCATATCATTGAGTTTCTCACAATCAGTATCTTCCACATCTTCTGTATATTCGATTTGTTCAATTTCTTTAAGCGTATTATTAAGCCGTTCCCAACTGATTTTAATCATCGTTAAACGAGGAATGCTCCCTAACAAAGCCGTGACCTGTCCTGACATATATAGGAAGGTAAATACATATGTCACTAAATGGTCTGTCATAATATCTGAAAAAAGTAGAGGGAAAAGGAAAACAATCGTTCCCACAACTACGACAAACAATAGATCTCCAAACATTGATACATTGATAAATTTATATTCTCCCCGTACCCGAGTTTCATAAAAATCTCGGCAGCTCTGAAAAATATCCTTTTTGAAATCGTTTCGTTTTGAACTGCGTAAACTCAATTCTTTAAATCCATTAATAAGATCGTCAATATACTTATAAAATTGATTTTGTATATCGCGATTTTTCATCCAAAATGCTCCCGCACTTCGAGAAGTAATAAAGTACAGGGTAGCCGCTACCAAAATCACAGAGACCGTAAACAACAAAGCGTAAAAATTTAACGCCCCTAAATAAAGGAAACAACCTAATAATGTAATACTGTTGGTTATGATAGATACAACTTCCGTTGCAAATTGACTGATCATTTCCGTGTCATTATTCAAGCATGCCCTGATGTTGCCTTTATCCATTTTTTCCATTTTATAAAAGGGAGCTTTCAATATGCTGCCAATCAAACTAGTTCTTTTTTCATAAACCATGCGGTTCATCAATTCTATTAATTTTATTCTGACCGTTCTTCCCCCGTATACGGAAATGAAGATGGCAAGCAAAAAATATAGCGACCATACGATATTTCGACTCGCGATTGCTTGGTTTAAAATAACAATGATTAGCGATCCACCAAAACCACTTACAATACTTAACACAGTTATCGGAATGAAGGATTTATCGTTATTTCGTTTCGGAAAGCAAAACACTAACAACAGATATAAATAAAACAACAAGACTCCGAAATACAACATCCCTAGTCCGTTTTGCAATAACTTTTCGGTTTCCCTAAATTCAGGAGGACCTTGCGACAGCGACAACACATTAGGTAAGTAAGAGATGCACAGCGTAAACAGCCCGACAAAAACGATACACATCAACGTATGAAAAACGATCGTTTTAACAGGGGTATTCGGAATAAATGTTCGTTGTCTACGAATAATTTGTATAAGAACAGCTCCAATTAAAACAAGAAAAAAAGCAGCTACACCGATTAATCCCTTTTCAACTAGCCCTGCAGAAGATATGATGGGAAAATTCGCATTTTCGGATAACGTCGCATTGGCAAAAAAATTAGTTGAGGTTGTCAACAACACAGACTTCCATCCCTTCTCACACCCCATGTAATTACATCATCATATAAATACAGGGAGGAGCAATTTTTACCCCTCCCTTGCATATGAACTTATGGTAATAAGCGATCTATTTATTAATTTCCTAATACATGAGATTTGAAAAGGTCATACAGTTTATTGGTATGCATGCCAGGCTTTCCGTTGCCAATGACGCGCCCATCGACTTTGACAACTGCAATAATTTCAGCGGCCGTTCCCGTCATAAATACTTCGTCTGCCGTATAAACATCGTACCTGGTTAATGCTTGCTCTTTCACCGTGTAGCCTAAGCCTTCTGCCATTTCCATGACTGCATTTCGAGTAATTCCTTCCAAAGCTCCTTGGGAGCAAGGTGGCGTGTACAACACGTCTCGTTTTACAACAAAAACATTTTGCGTCGTACCCTCTGCAACATAACCTTCTGTATTCAGCATCAGCCCGTCCTGTACCCCTGCCATAATCGCCTCAATTTTAACCATAATGTTGTTCAAATAGTTGAGTGATTTTACCTGAGGACTCAGTACATCCGAACGATTTCTTCTTGTAGGTACCGTCACAATCTCGATACCTGTCTTATAAAACGTATCTGGGAAAGCATCAAATGATTCCGTGATCACAATAAACTGGGGTTCCTTACATATGAACGGATCAAGACTAAAACCTCCGCCTTCGCCTCTTGTCAAAATAATTCTAATGTATGCAGTCTCTAAATTATTTTTTTTAAGCGTTTCTTTTACAATTGTTTCGATTTCTTCAAACGTATAAGGAACCGGCATCAACAACGCTTGGGCAGAATCAAACAAGCGCCGAATATGCTCCGCCAATCGAAATACATTCCCGTTATAAGCTCTTATTCCTTCAAACACTCCGTCGCCAAACAAAAAACCATGATCATAAATCGAAACTTTGGCATCCTTCTTTTGAACATACGTATCATTAATAAAGATCCATTGACACATTACATTCATCTCCTATAAAGAATAATATTTTACCAATAATTCCTTGTTTCTATCAAAATCAGTGGGACTAAAAATTTCAAATTTTCTGGCGGTAGCATTTGCTTCAATCGCATATTAAATAAATGAACTATTATTTTTACTATCTAAGCTAGTTTAATTGTGTGATGTATCGTCTATAGAAGTATTATTTCAAGATTAGACAGGAGAATTGTGCAGGCTGGCGTTTGATAAGTATATTCTTAGAGGTTTCCGCGGAGAGCTTGTTCTCTCTCAACAGATTCGAATAACGCCTTGATATTTCCGTTTCCAAAACCGCGCGATCCTTTCCGCTGGATCACTTCAAAAAATAAAGTTGGTCTATCTTGTATCGGCTGGGCAAAAATTTGTAACAAATAGCCTTCTTCGTCTCGATCTACAAGAACTTTTAATTTTCGCAGCATTTCAATGGATTCATCAATTTCTCCAACCCGAGACGGTAACATTTCATAGTATGTATCAGGTGTATATAAAAACTCAGCCCCATTATTCTGAAGTGTTTCTACCGTTTTCAGGATATCTTCAGTTAATACCGCGATATGCTGGACCCCTGCTCCTTTGTTATATTCAATAAACTCTTGAATTTGCGATTTTTTCTTTCCTTCAGCAGGTTCAATCACCGCGAGCTTGATACGTTCTGTTCCATTTTGGAGCACTTTCGTCATAAGCGCTGAAGCTTTAGAACTAATTTCATCTTTATGAAATTGTTTTACCATCGAGAAACCTAGTACCTTTTCATAATAACTAATCCATTCCTGCATATTTTCTACACATATCGCAAGATGATCAAATCGAACAATTCCATTATTGTTAGCAACTTTATGATTGATTGATTTATATCCCGGAAGTAATACACCTTCATAATTTTTTCTTTCCACTAGAGTGTGTATAGTTTCTCCAAATGTCTTAAGGACGGCCTTCTTGATTATCCCGCGCTCATCGTTTTGTTCATACGGTTCTGTCACGCCTATAGCACCATTTTGAAGAGCATCGTTGTAAGCTTTGTCTACATCATCTACCAGTAATGCAATATCCCGAACTCCATCTCCGCGCTTGTTAATAAATTCAGCAATTGAATGTTCTGCCGAATAGGGGCTGGTGACAATTAAACGAGCATCTGCCTGTTCCAAAAAGTACGACGAAAATTCCCTGTTTCCAGTCTCTAGCCCACTATATCCGGTAATTTGAAAACCATACATTTTACTATAATAAAAGGCGGATTGTTTGGCATTTCCGGTATAGATTTCAATGTAGTCGATATCCTTTACATCCAATACTTTAGGATCCTCCACACATGTTTGCAGCATTTGATTCATACCTATCTCCTCCAAACATTGTTAACTTGTTGGTATTTCAAACAATCATTTTTCCAGGATTGAGTATATTTTTAGAATCAAAAAGTTTCTTGATTTCGCTCATAGTTAATAGAAGATTGCCGTGTTGTTGATGTAGATATTTCATTTTCCCAATTCCTACTCCATGCTCACCGCTGCAGGTTCCTCTATTTTTTAAGGCGTAATCAACAATAGCATCATTTACAGCTTTAGCTCTTTGAACATCACTTTCATTATCGGGATCTACAGCAAATACAGCATGAAAATTTCCATCGCCGACATGTCCAAGGATTGCTCCTTCTAGTTGGTGCTCGTCCATAATCTGTCTCATGTATTGGATTGCTTTAGGCAACCCTGTAATCGGCACGCATACATCAGTTGCTAGAAGCCTTTTATGCGGTTCCAAGGATTGAATGGCAAATGCAGCTTCATGTCTTGCTGCCCACAATTGTTCACGTTCTTGTGGATTTAGCGCATATTCAATATCTGTGCAACCTTCCGTCTTAATTATTTCCTTAGCAATAATTAAATCATTATGCACAATATTTTCTTTCCCTGATAGTTCTAAAAACAATTGAGGATGTGGAGACAACTCCATATTTTTAAACCTATTTATCGCAGAGACGGTTTTTTCATCCACAAGTTCAACACAACCTATAGACAGATTTTCTTTCATCATCTTTACTACAGATTTACTCGCATTCAATACATCAGGGAACGCTGCTCTAAGCGTTATAGTATGTTCAGGGATACTGTAAACACGCAAGATCAATTCTGTAAAAATCCCTAATGTGCCTTCTGAACCTACAAATAGACCCGAGAGATTATAGCCAGCAGCTGATTTTATATAGGAACCACCCGTGCTGATAACATCCCCATTCGCTAGAATAACCTCCAGCCCTAATACCTGATCTTTCATAGCACCATACTTAACCGCATTGGTACCGCTTGCATTAGTAGCAGCCATACCACCAATAGTAGCATCTACTGCAGGATCAACTGGAAAAAACAAGTTGTGTTGTTTAAGTGCTTGATTGAGTTGGTTCCTCGTCACTCCAGGTTCTACCTTGACAACAAAATCATCCGGGTGAATTTCCAAAATTCGATTCATGCGCGTCAGATCAAGGCTTATGCCTCCTTGAACGGGTATAACTTGTCCCTCTACACTACTTCCCAATCCAAATGGAACAATTGGAATATTAGACTCGAAGGCATATTTTACTATATCCCTGATTTCATCCTTATTTTTCGGAAAGACTACTACATCGGGCAAGTGAACCGGGTGATAAGATGATTGATCCTTTCCGTGCTCAAGAAGCAATTGATAATGATTACTAATTCGGCTTTCATCCAATATAATTTTCGAGAGATCGTCAATTATACTCATCATAGCTACTCCTTATAATTCACTAATTTACAAGCCAAACACTAAATTAATACTTTATACCTCCTCCCCCACTCAGTACATAGTATCCCAAATCATTCCTTTACAAATAGTAACAAATAAAGTTTGTCAAAGTAAAGTGGAATTTGTCTATATATATATTTTCATATCACTTTCTATCATGTAATGGTATATCACCTAATTATTACAATAAAAACAGCAACAGCCGCGGACTGAAAAAGAGTCCATGACTACTGCTGCTATGTTAAGCGAACCTGCTCTACTTTTGTATTTATTTCTTTATAACTGGAATCCATACCTCGCAGCGATAGTCCTCTTCCCACGGATTGCCTGGTGGATACAGCTCGAAATCAGGACCTTCGGCTTGCTCGTAGTCTGTAGATGGGAACCATTCCTGATAGATGCGGCTCCATACGTCTTGAATGGAATCAGGCATTGGGCCTGTTGAGGTGAATACAGCCCATGTCGCAGCTGGAATTTGAATAATATCATACTCACCTTCTGATTCTGTCCGATCCGTCTCTACTGCAATCGCGTAGTTAAAGACCTCTCCACCCGGCTGCGCGCCATAGCAAATGCCTAGGGTATCTTGATTTTTGCCCAGTGCAGCAATTTTAGCGACGGTTCCATCCGCGTGACTATCTTGCCAAAACTTCGGAATCTCGATCGAATTTTCTCCCTCTTTCGTGGTCGTCTGGATCGACTTTCCTACTACGGTAAACGCCTCTCTCTGTACAATTCTATAATCCATTTCTTTGTCTCCCTTCAATGATAGGTGGAAGGAGATGCGAGGAAAGGCCTTCAGCTGAACACCCGAATTTCGAGCCTCCGAGGGCGAGATGCCATGCAGCTTGCGGAACGCTTTAGAGAACGATTCTGGCGAATCGTAGCAATACTTCATCGCGACGTCGATCACTTTAGAACCACTCATCGCTAACTCTTGAGCCGCCAAGGTTAAGCGCCGTTTCCGCACATACTCAGCCACTGTCATCCCAGTCACCATAAAGAACATCCGCTGAAAGTGATGAGGAGAAGAATACGCCGCCTTCGCAAGCTCCGCCATATCCAAGGGCTCCTGTATCTTCGCTTCAATTACATCAAGCGCCGACATCATTCGGTTCAGCCATTCCATTCGCAATAGCTCCTCTCTGCGTACATCTTATCAAGGCTGCCTCTTGCCATCCTGTCATTCTGTGCGATCGTGTGACAGACCTATCATCAGTTCGTTTCATCGTCCCCGCTTATTCTGATCGATTCAACCCATACAATGCCTGATTCACTCATCGAATTAGCGGCAGTCATAAACATAGGTTCAAGACTTTAGTGCTGAAATCCATCATTTTGCAAACGAGTCCACCATCCATTGCGAGAACTTCTCTTTTTCTTCAAATTGCGGATAGTGAGCGGATTGATCATATGTGATAAATTCCTTTTTAACTGCATCGATTTGATCAAAATACGTTTTGGCTGCTTTCGCAGATGTCATGTAATCGTACTGCCCCATAATGAAATAGACCGGTACGTCCAGCTTGGTAACAAATGTAGGCAATGGCTTCTTCAGTGCCTGCCCTATCAATACTTCTTGTGCATTCGAGACGCTGCGATAAAAACGAATGCGATCCAGCAAGTTATACTCCGGTCCGAACAAGCCTCTATCCATGTCTGCATTCACATCGATCAATCTTGCCGTACCGCCATATTTGCCCACATAATTGCGTGGAGTTAATTGTTCTCCGCTTTGCACCTTTTCCGTTAACTCTTGCAAGTACTCCACATCGGTTGTATCGCCGCTCAATTTTGCCTGATCAAGCGTGAACTGCAGTGCATCCTTTTCGCTTTCCGTAACATTGGACATCTGTCCGATTCCAATATAAGCTTTATATTTCTCAGGTGCTTGCTGTGCAGCTTGTATGCCAATATAAGTACCGAAGGAATGGCCTGCTAATATGACCTTCTCTTGATGAAAACGAGCTGCTATGTAATCTGTCAAGGCCAATACATCCTTCACTAATAGATCCGTAGACAGATTGGAATAATCCTCTCCAAAGTGATACGACTTCCCTCCGGCTCTCTGATCGTAACGAACAACTGTGAAATGCTTCTCCAATAGGTCTTGGTATTGGGTTACATAAGGGATTTCCGATACAGCCGGTCCGCCGTGTAAGAAAATGACAACGGGATTGTTCTTATCCTGTCCCCGTATCATCAATTCATGGCCCGTCCCATTAATTTCGACTTCCTCAAGTACGCTTATGCTGTTTGCGCCGTCTATGCTAGGAGTCCATGTGGGAAAAACCAATGCTACCCCAACCAATAAAAGAATGGCTACTCCGATGTAAATGAACGCTTTTTTAACCTTTTTCACAGTTTCAGCTCCCTAATTCGTGATAGACGCTCTCATTCAATCATCCGATGATCCATACGAATGATGCTCTTCCATCATTGTAGTCGAGGAAAAAATTGAGAGAGTCGTACAAACGTCGGGATTTATACTGGACTAGGGTCGGGGAAAAAGGACTGCATCAGCACCCGCTCCCCATCCCTTATATTTCACTTCAATACGACTAGGTTAGTCTAGAATTCCGTTGAAAAGGAGTCCTTCTCCTTTTATTTTTATGATTTTTAGACGCTTCGTGTTTTTAATATATATGGTTTTGTATTGCTTATTTCCATCTTTATCAGCAATAAGAAGGACACGTTTTCCCTTGTTATCGGTTTCCGTTTCGAACTCATAATCTTCGCTGCCGATTTGTTCGACAATCTTGTTATATTCGGGAAGTGAAGCCCACTTCTTATGATCTTCACTTTCATTCGATTGATTTGGAGCCTGTTCGAATTTCTTTTCGTTTTGTTGATTTCCATGTTTCCCATCTGTAGTTACAGATTCCTGATTTTCAATGATAACCTCGCGGTTGTCCTTCGCTGCTTCATTGCTGTTACAAGCGGTTATCAGGGTAGCCGCAGTGATTAATATGATGATGATTCTGAACATCATCCGTTCACCTCCTGTTGATTTCCCACCTTTCATTCTAACAATAAGCGCTTCTCATAATCTAGACTCAGTTTTAGATAATCCTATAGCCATGTTCACCATTCATGAGTCGCTATCTGTAATCGAATCATAGATGGATGGGAATGCGGATGGGCGGGCAAGATTGAAATGAGCGACTGGCCGAGGATAACAAGCAACCGACAAACGGGACATCTTTTTGTTGTTCTTTCAAACTAACTATAGTTATGTTACTATATATTATAAAGTGATATTTAAATAAAGGAGGCGAACACGATGACCGATAAACCGGTTGTTGATCTGGAAATTGGAATTAGTACGTTTTTGGAGGCATCGACGGATCCGGTGACAGGTGAGCGCATTAGCCATACCGAACGAATTCGTCGGTCGGTAGAAGAGATTGTTCTAGCCGATCAGGTCGGACTTGACGTCTACGGCATCGGCGAGCACCACCGGTATGAGTATGCTTCTTCTGCCCCAGCGGTCATCCTGGCGGCAGCGGCGGCACAAACGAAACATATTCGGCTGACCAGCGCCGTGACCGTTCTATCCTCGGATGATCCGGTACGCGTATATCAACAGTTTGCGACGCTGGATGCCATCTCGAACGGACGCGCCGAGATTATGGCGGGCCGCGGCTCGTTCATTGAATCCTTCCCGCTGTTCGGCTACAACTTGAATGATTACGATCAATTGTATGAAGAGAATCTTGAGCTTCTGCTCGCTATCCGGGAGTCAGAGAAGGTAAGCTGGCGAGGCAGCCGTCATCGTGCGGCTATTGACAATCTTGGCGTGTACCCACGGGCCGTTCAGGAACCGCTTCCCGTCTGGATTGCCACCGGCGGTAACGCAGAATCTTCCGTCCGGGCCGGCAGACTCGGCTTGCCGGTTGCTTATGCGATCATTGGCGGCATGCCGGAGCGCTTTGCGCCGCTTGTCGAGCTCTATAAGAGATCCGTGGCTAAGGCTGGACACGATGTGAACAAGCTGCAAATTGCAACCCACTCACATGGCATTGTAGCCGATACCGCCGAGAAAGCGGCGGATCTTCTGTTCCCAGGGACACAAGCCATGATGAACAAGCTCGGTCGTGAGCGTGGCTGGGGAGCTCAGTACACACGCGCAACCTTCGATGAGGACAGCAAGTTGCGAGGCTGCCTCTATGTTGGCGATCCGGAGCACGTCGCTGAGAAAATCGTATTGCTCCACCGCAACTTGGGCGTGACGCGCTTCTTCCTGCACTGTGACATTGGTTCAATTCCGCACCGTGATATCATGCGCTCGATTGAACTGCTTGGCACCAAGGTCGCCCCGCTAGTACGGAAAGAGCTGGCTCGCAGCGAGGGTAACGCATAAGACATATTTTAGAGGATCCATTCACAATCGATCTATTTGAAATAAAAACACCTCCAAAGACAGATATCCATCTGCGCTTTGGAGGTGTTGCATTTTCTCTTTTATGTGACAAACCATTTCACTTCGTTCCCGAAGTTGAACTGGAATTGGCATCGCCTCGCCATCTCGGCATGAGTTCACTATGCAATATTTTTGAGCGATTAGTTAGATCTGTTTCTCGCGGATAGTAAACGACAATGGCCTCGTCCCCTCATCATTATGACCATAATTAACCCGCCAAATAGAGAACAAGGAACTCCCTATTCATTTCCAATCCACATCTCATCATGAGACGAATCAGGTAATTCATAACATTTCAAAGAATCCTCTTGACGATTTTAACTAGTTGTAACTATAATGGTTACAACCAGTGAGTGCTGCAAACAGAAACCTTCCCTACGCGATTTGCATTTTTCGCTGCTTGTCCCAACCAAGGTGCACACTTTATGTTCGAACATTTTCAATATATAATAGTTAGTCCATTTTTTTTGGAATTGTTGTAACTGATATAGTTACAACGAGATCTCATTTTTCACGCCCAGCTTTGACGAAGTATGCAGCCAAACATAGGGAATACAGAATGTACATGAACTCATTCGGGCATACTTTACCTACTTTGGGGATCAATTTGAACTGGTGACATTAGTGGTGAAGGTCAG